>MTKW01000505.1_pt1 | contig 217136 bp, 170 predicted proteins | sample 1042761 | NCBI WGS metagenome assembly MTKW01 (sample SAMN06205366, study PRJNA360243) | anaerobic digester metagenome | biome: Wastewater treatment plant; feature: Anaerobic digester sludge; material: sludge; isolation source: anaerobic digester fed with sludge from wastewater treatment plant ... | reverse complement strand
TGCCAGATTAAACTGGACGCCCCGCGCTTCTCACTGTCCAGATTACTTTGGCATTCAGCTATGTACTTCAATTGTTTAAATTTCTTACATCTAGTGTTGTAAAATCTAACATTATAATATAATATTTTATAGACTAGTAAGGGAAGAAGAGGGAGTATTTTCATTTGTACAACAATGATTCTAGGAGGGAACCAATGAAAACGATTAATGAAAGGATAAAAGAACTAAGAAACCAGTTTCATCTTTCACAAGAATATGTGGCACGGTTTCTTGGTGTGAGCCGCGTAACGTATACGCAAATGGAAAATGGAAATAGAAATATTATGGCTGATGAACTGTCAAAGCTCAGTACATTATTTGGCGTGTCTGCAGATGCATTGTTAGGACACATGGAAATAAGTGAACCGGCAACGGTATTTGCCAGAAGCTTTGATAATCTTGATGAGACAGATCAAGCTGAAATTATGAATTTAATTAGATTTAAGGAGCAAATCAAATCGCAAAGGAATAAATAATGCGTTTTGCTAAAACCATGCGACAGTATAATAATCCCGAAAAAATGGCACAGGTTTTCCTGTCTTCATACTTCGGTGATCGGAAAATTGAATATCCAATCAACCCATTCCAGATGTTGCTGGATGAGGGAGTCCTTTTCTTCTTCTCTGAATTCAGCAATCTTGATGGGATATATCTCCCCGCGAGCGGACAGGACGATATTCCTCTTGTAGGAATTAATCTGAATCGTCCGATTACTCGCCAGCGTTTCACGGCAGCTCACGAACTGTGTCTCCACCTTAGAGATGCAGAAAGACAATTGCCCTGGCCTCTTTCAGAAAATGAGTGGGAGACGGAGAGGTTTGAGGAAAATTTTGCAGCGGCAATTCTAATGCCAATCAAAGAACTTCGGCGCCAAGTAAAAAGGAGGCAAGGGCGAGGAGAATACATTTCATTTGATGATGTTCTGGAGATTGCAGATTATTTTGGAGTTAGCTTTGAGGCTTGTCTGTTTAGAATAGCATATCGTATAGGCGCTATTTCCGGCAATTTAGAAGGATCTGAGTTGAAAGATAGAGCGAGAGCCTACGGTCCTGATAAAGTGAGAAAAGCAAAACATATGACACATGCAAAGCTGTACGCAGGGCTAATCGATTGTTATAAAGAGCAACTTTCTCTTAAGCAATCTGACCATGCACGTTTTCTATTTCAAAATCAATATATTTATAACGATAGTCGCATGGAAGGTTTGAATGTTGAGCGCGAACAGGCAGCAGAGATTGTCACGGATCTGAGACTCAATATGCAGAAAAGCGAATTTTGTAATGAAGAAAACGAAGCATACCTTTCAGTAGCGGGTCATTACGATATGTTGAAGACAAAGAAGGATATCTTGAAGCTCTTGCAAGGGCTGATGAACATGGTGATTACGGTGGGCTGTATGAAGCAATATTTAAGCTAATACTGCGTTCAAGTGTTGATTTGCGTATTGACTAGAGATTGTTTTCTGTTTACTGGTTCTTGAATATTCTCTTAGCTAAAGAGCAATCTATATTAACCTAAGCGCCTCGCCCTCTCACTGTCCAAGTTACTTTGGCATTCAGCTTCATCAGCTTGAGTTTGGAATGCCGGGATTCGGCACTTGTCGAAGGTTTTTCTTTCTGCTACAATGCATAAGGTTTGAAAACGGGTGGTCCGCTGCAATTGCGTGCAAGAACATCCAAAGAATACAAAAAGGAGGTACGCAATATGGACTATGTTAAAGCGGTTGAGCAACCATATCTGCGCGATCAGTATGAGAACGTCGAGATCGGCGACCGCGTCAATGTTCATCTCAGGATCACCGAGGGTTCGCGTGAACGAATCCAGGTTTTTGAGGGAACGGTGATCGGACGTAAGGGAGGCGGACTGAACGAGACGGTGACCGTGCGCCGTGTCGCGTATGGTGTCGGCGTCGAGCGTGTTTTCCCGCTTCACTCACCTAAAATCGTGAAGATTGACGTCCTGCGCAAGGGACGCGTGCGCCGTGCGAAGCTGTTCTACCTGCGCGATCGCGTCGGTAAAGCTGCCCGTGTTCGCGAGAAGTTGCCTACAAAGAAAAAGTAATCGTCATCGCGGCGCACAGAGAGAAACCGACTGTGCCGGCGAGAAAAATTAAAGGAACAGGACGACCGATCGGAGGTCGTTCTTTCTTTTAGTCCTGTTTAGCTTCTTGGTTTGAGGACGATGAGCGCAGTTTGCCGGGTCGTTTGTTGAAAAACCAAGGCGATTTATGCGGTAGTATAAATGCATAATGGATAGGGGCGTGTCAAATGCGAGTTATATTACTTGACTTGTATGCGAGAAAATGAGTATTGCGCGGATTGGTGACCAAGCATCCGGCTTGGAAGAGAAAGGTATTGTTTTCTATTCTACTTTTTACTGTGGAATAGCGATCATCGCATTACCGGAGAAGATAAGCGGTTCGACGGGCTTTAGATAAAAGGATTAGGGGAACTGATTCAATGACGAAAAGACGTGAAAGCAAACGAATTCACTGGTATCCCGGCCATATGGCGAGCGCGACGCGCGAGCTTAGGAAGGTTTGGAAACACATCGACGCCGTATTGGAAGTCGCCGATGCGCGCATACCTGTTGCGAGTCGAAATCCTATTCACTTGACGCTTACGCCGCAAAAGCCGTACTTGCTCCTCTTATCGCACGCCGATCTTGCCGATCGCGAGGCAAATGACCGCTGGCTTGAGCACTATTTAGAAGAGAAGGTGCCGGTCATCGCGTGTGATCTGCGTTCGGACGCAGAAATACGATTGATCAGGAGACGTCTTCTCAATTTTCACGAGCCGCTGTTGGAGAAGGCGAAACGGCAGGGCAGAATCGCACGGGCATTGCGCGTACTCGTCGTCGGTATTCCCAACACGGGTAAATCGACCGTCATCAATAAACTCGTAGGGAAGAAGTCGGCAGCTGTCGAATCGCGGCCGGGTGTCACGCGCGATCTCAATTGGCTGCGCTCCGGCACTGAACTCCATCTCCTCGATACGCCGGGCATTTTGCCGCCAAAGCTGGCCGATCAGGATGAGGCGTTCGGGTTGGCGGCGACAGGCGCCATCCGAGACGCGATTTTGCCTCTTGAAGACGTCGCGCGCAAGCTTTTCGCTCGTCTCCGCATTGATTACGGCGACGAGATGAACGCACGTTACGGTGATGTCGCTCTCGATGCCGGATCAGACTTTGATGCGTGTGCCGTCCGCATGGGCTGTATTCTGAGCGAGGGAGTACCTGATACGTTGAGATTTTCATCGATGCTTATCGACGATTTTCGCGCGGGGCGTATCGGTCGGATTACGCTTGAATGGCCGCCTGTGACGGAATCGCGGAAGCGCCCGGATGATTCCGGAGCGGACGACATCGATACGGTGACGTGATGGACAGCGACGGTAAAGCACAACGAACGATTCGAATTACTGAGCGCGACATCGAGCGCTACGAGAAGATGGCGCAGTATGAGGCGCGACTCCGCGAGGACGGCTACAGTTTGATAGCAGGTGTCGATGAAGCGGGACGCGGCCCCTTGGCGGGTCCCGTCGTCGCCGCCGCCTGTATCCTCCCTGAAGGTGAGATGTTCTACGGCCTCAACGACTCGAAGAAGATGACGGAGAAACGGCGTGAAGCTCTCTACGTCGATCTTCGGCGTCGCGCGCTCGCGTGGTCGGTCGCTCTCGTTTCAAATCGCGAGATCGACCGCGTCAATATACTGGAAGCGACGAAGGAGGCGATGATTCAGGCGTTGCGCAGCCTGCCCGTTAAGCCCGATGTCGCCCTCATTGACGCCGTCGCGCTTGAAGGACTCGATTACCCGGTCGTGGCTGAGAAACGCGGGGACGCGCGTATTAACGCGATTGCCGCAGCTTCCGTTCTCGCAAAGGTGACGCGAGATCGGATGATGAAAAACTGGGACATCGTCTATCCAGTCTACGGGTTCTTGTCACACAAGGGATACGGCACGAAAGAACACACCGACGCTATCCGATTACACGGACCGTGTCCCATCCATCGTATAAGCTTTCTCGGAAATATCCTGAAAGATCACGACGTCAATTTCGATCGCGGCGCACATATCGAGCATCAAGTTGCCGAAGATCTCATCGCGCGAGGTCACACGATCCTCGAACACCGATACGCGATCCGCCAAGTCGGCGAGGTCGATTTCATCACGCTCTTTAAGGGCGAGATCTACGCGATCGAGTGCAAGGGCAGAGGGCCTTCTTCGTCGGCATACGGCGGCGTCGACGAGACGTTGTCGGTTGAGCAGACGGAGCGCATCCGGCTCGTCGTCGCACAATGGCTGGTGGAGAAGAATTTGAAGGACGCCGCCGTCGAGATGTTGTTCGCGGCTGTAGATACGGACTGTTCAGGTGACGTCATGAATATACGGTACTTGCCGTTGATGTGAACATCACAACGCTTAACGCCTGTGAGCAATTCTTCTCCACACATCATGACATCATTTATTGTCACCGCGATACGTTTATTTTTAATGGTATCTATGATATGATGTTAGCATCAGTTGCGAGGAGGCGTTAGCGATGAAATTAGACCGCCACAGCAGTGTTCCTTTGTATGCTCAGTTACGTGAATTAATCGTTGAGCGTATTCAGGACGGCGTTTATAAACAAGGGGAGCGTATCCCTTCCGAGATAACGCTCTGCGATGAGTTGGGGCTTTCGCGGCCGACTGTCAGACAGGCGATCTCCGAACTTGTCTCTGACGGCATTTTAGAGATCCACAAAGGAAGAGGCACTTTTGTCACCGTTGAACCTGAACGCTTGATGATCCCTCACTTCAACGCTCTTACTTTCAGCTTTCTCAATTTGACGTCTTATGAAGATATCGGCCTGCAGCCTGTCCAACATATCGAGCCCGACACGGAGCTCAATGCGGCTTTCAATATCCCCGACGGCAAGCATCCCGGTTACTGGATGTTGCAGTGGCCAGTCATGTTTAACGGTCGCATTTTCGGTTGGTGCACGTCGTACGTTTCCGCTCAGGTCTTTCCCGATTTAGGCCAGAACATTGCCTCCGGCAAGCGCATGATCGACATTAAGAGCAATAAGTACGCTTTCCTTCCTGTCAAGGGCAGCGTCCAGGTCCTTGCGAGACCTGCCAGAAACAGAGAGGCGTCGCTGCTCGAGATTCCGAAGCGGACGATCGTGTTGGCCGCTTCGGGTCAACTGTACGGGCGCAACGGTATCGTTTGTGAGTATATCCGGATCGCCCTCCGCTCCGACTTGTTGAAGTTGGAGATCAACTGACATCTATCTTGATTTACGATTTTGATACAACCGCTACGTCGCCGGTACTTTCCGAAGTACTGGATGTTTACACTCGCATGCTCGGTGAGCGCGGCTACAATCCGTCGTCTACACATGCGGGCGGTCTGCGCGCTCTCGCTCGCGTCGATGACGCGAAGCGGATCATCGGCCGCTATCTCGATTGCTCTCCCGACGACATTATCTTTACGTCCGGCGGGACGGAATCGATCAATTTGGCGCTTCTCGGCACGGCCACCGCATCGGGCAGGCGTCCGAAACGCGCCTTGGCGACTGCGGGAGAACACGATGCCGTCATTGAGACGATGAAGGTTCTGCGCGACGTACACGGCTTCGACATCGACTTTGTCGCTATCACGCAAGAGGGGGTCGTTGACACGGAGGCGTTGAGGTCCGCCCTCAATGAGGCTCCATGCGGTCTCGTGAGTTTTCTCGTTGTAAGCAATGAGACGGGCGCGATCAACGATGTGCGTCCCATAACGTCTTTTATCCGCCAGCATGCGCCGAGGGCGTTGATCCACGGCGACGTTGTGCAAGTATGCGGAAAGATGCCGTTTTCTTTCAGGGATTCAGGTCTCGATCTCGCATCGCTTTCCGGTCATAAGTTCGGCGCGCCGAAAGGGACGGGAGTGTTGCTCAAACGTAAAGGCGTTCCTCTGAGCCCCATTATTCACGGCGGCGGCCAGCAGAATAATTTGCGCTCAGGTACGGTCAATGTTCCGGGATCCTACGCGTTGGCGCTCGCCTTGCAGTCGCACGTCACACGTCTTGAAGCAGAAAGAGCTCATGTCACTGCGCTGCGCGATCTTTTTCTGCGAGAGATCGATGCGCTCAATATCCCGCACTCCGTCATTTCTCCTCATGGCGCTTCGCCATACGTGTTGTCGATCGCGTTTCCCGGGATTCGCGGCGAGACATTGCTCAACGCTCTCTCTGCCGAGGAGATCTACATCTCGACAGGTTCGGCGTGCGGCTCGAAACGTGCCGGCGAAAATCACGTATTGTCGGCGATGGGCCTCGACAAGGAGACGATTTTATCGGCTGTCCGCATCAGCTTTGCGCCTCAACAAACGTCGGGCGATGCAGAGCATTTGGCGCGGCGTATCAGTGAGCTTTATCAGCGCTATGCCATGCCCGGAAGAAGGTGAGGTTCCGAGGTGACCGATCGGCACGATGACATCCGGGAACTCTTGCTCGTCAGGATCGGCGAGATCACGCTGAAAGGCCTGAACAGGGGACGTTTTATCGCGAGGCTGATCGGCAACATGAAGCGCCGTATCGAAAATCTCGGTGAATTTTCCGTCGTCCAGAGCCATTCGCGTATCTGGATTCACGCTCTTTCAGGCAATCCCTCCATGAAAGAGGCAGCACGTAGGCTTTCTACCGTGTTCGGCATCGTCTCGATCAGTCCGGCGCTCGAGTTTGAGTCCGATTGGGAGACGCTGGTCCGTGTCGTCGAGGATTATGCGACAGACATTTTGACCGGGGCGGGAAGGAAGACGTTCAAATTGGAGACGAAGCGCGTCAATAAATCGTTCCCCATGTCATCCTATGAGGTGAGCAGTGAACTCGGCGCAAGGCTTCTCGCTAAATTTCCCGATCAGTTGTCGGTAAAAATGGTCGAGCCCGACCTTACGTTTCAAGTCGAGATTCGAGACAAGATCTACGTCTACCACGAGACGATTCCCGGGTGCGCCGGCTTGCCCGTAGGCATGAGCGGGCGCGGGATGCTCCTTCTCTCGGGAGGTATCGATAGTCCCGTCGCCGGTTATATGATGGCATCGCGCGGCATGATCGTTGAGACAATCTATTTTCATACGTTTCCGTACACGAGCAGACAGGCGCTCGACAAGGTGGAGAAACTGGCGCGCATCCTGTCGCGTTACGCCGGTCGTATCGCGTTTCATGTCGTGGATTTCACCGATATACAGCTCGAACTCAACGACAAAGTTCCCGAGGACATGTTGACGGTCGTCATGCGGCGCGTCATGATGCGCATTGCGGAGAGACTTGCGAATGAACGCAATGCGAAGGCGCTTATCACGGGAGAAAGTTTGGGTCAGGTTGCGAGCCAGACGACGGAAGCATTGATGACGACAGACATCGTCGTCGATCTGCCTGTTTTCAGACCGCTGATCGGCCTCGATAAAAATGACACGATCGCACTTGCAAGAAAAATCGGGACGTTCGAGACGTCGATTCTCCCGTACGATGATTGCTGTACCGTCTTTGTATCAAAGCATCCGAAGACTCATCCGTCCCTAGCCGATGCAGAACGGGCGGAGGCGCGACTTGATATGGAAGCCATTGTCGAGGCATCTTCGGAGAAAATATCGACGAAACTCATTGATCTCGCGTTATTGGCAGGCGATTGAGCATAGGTTCAAATCAATTCAGTTTGACATGTTTTGGCTTTGGGCATTTATTATGTACAGTTTTCTCTGAATTATGATACGATGTCTGTTGATACGAAAAATTACCTGAAGGAGGTATTTATGCCATACGAAAGAATTAAAAGTGTCGACCCTAAAATCTACGAATCGATCATGCAGGAACTCGATCGCCAGCGTACGAAGCTTGAGCTGATCGCTTCCGAGAATTTCGTCAGTCAGGCTGTCTTGGACGCCATGGGGTCCGTTCTCACGAACAAGTACGCCGAAGGTTACCCCGGAAGACGTTACTACGGCGGGTGCGAATACGTCGACGTCGTCGAACAACTCGCTATCGACCGACTGAAGGAGCTGTTCGGCGCTGAGCACGCCAACGTGCAGCCACACTCCGGCGCATCTGCGAACCTTGCCGTCTATTTCGCCGTGCTCAAGCCCGGCGATACGATCCTCGGTCTTGACCTCTCGCACGGCGGTCACCTGACGCACGGAATGAAAATTAACATCTCCGGCAAGTACTTCAACGCTGAAGCGTATCAAGTCAGGCCTGATACAGAGCAGGTCGATTATGAGAACATCCGCCAGCGTGCTCTTGAAGTGAAGCCGAAGATGATCGTTGCCGGCGCAAGCGCCTATCCGCGTAAACTCGACTTTGCGAAGTTCCGCGAGATCGCAGATGAAGTCGGCGCCTATCTTTTCGTCGATATGGCTCATATCGCCGGACTTATTGCTGCCGGCCTACACATGAACCCCGTCCCGTACGCCGATTTTGTGACGTCGACGACACACAAGACGCTTCGCGGACCGAGAGGCGGGATCATTCTCTGTAAAGAAAAATACAGAAAAAAGATCGACTCCGCCGTATTCCCGGGTCTTCAGGGCGGCCCCTTGATGCATGTCATCGCATCAAAAGCCGTTGCTTTCAAGGAGGCGCTTCAGCCTGAGTTTAAGGAATACCAGAAGAGAGTCGTTGCAAACGCCAAGGCGCTCGGAGAATCACTCGTCGATAACGGTATCAATCTCGTTACCGGGGGAACCGACACGCACTTGCTCCTCGTCAACCTTCAGGGAACGGGCGTTACGGGCGCAATGCTCCAAGAGAGACTCGACGAAGTCAACATCACGTCGAACAAAAATACCGTGCCTTTCGAGACGGAATCACCGATGGTCACGTCTGGACTGCGCCTCGGTACGCCGGCCGTTACCACGCGCGGAATGGGCGTTGAAGAAATGCGCGAGATCGGTGAGCTGATCGCTTTGGCCGTTCATGACTTTGACGCGAAGCAAGACGAAATCCGTGAGCGCGTCGCCGCATTGTGCGATCGATTCCCGCTCTACGATGACCTTAAGTAATCTGTCACCTTCGAGCAAGTGGCGCGAGCCGCTCGCTTTCCGTATGATGCCTACGACGCTGGCCGATTTTATCGGTCAGCGTCATATTCTTGCAGAAGGGAAGATGCTGTGGCGTATGATCACGGCCGATCGACTCTCTTCCATTCTGCTCTTCGGGCCTCCGGGCGTCGGCAAGACATCGCTTGCACGCGTGATCGCCCAGTCGACGAGTTCGCAATTCAGAAAATTGAACGCCGTGACTTCGGGCGTCGCCGACATTAAAGCCGTTATCGCCGATACGGAGAATCCCATCTTGACACCGAGCGGGCGGACTGTTCTCTTCATCGATGAAATTCACCGTTTCAACAAGGCGCAGCAAGATGCGCTCCTGCCGTCCGTTGAGAGCGGACGACTGATCCTCATCGGAGCGACGACAGAGAATCCCTTCTTCCAAGTCAACAAAGCGCTTGTGTCGCGCTCCACCGTGTTCCAAATGTACCCCTTGACGCGCGAGGACATCCTCGAGATCATGCGCCGTGCGATTGAGAATGAGGAGAAGGGGCTCGGAACGCTCAGTCTCGACATCGATGAAGATACGCTCGGCATGATCGCCGATTTGGCCGGAGGCGACGCGCGCGTGGCGCTCAACGGTATCGAGCTCGCCGCGATGACGACGCCGCCTGACGATAGGGGCGTGATTACGGTGACAAGAGAGATCGTCGTCGATTCGATGCAGAAGAAAATCGCGCGTTACGACCGCGACGGCGAACAGCATTACGACAACATTTCGGCGATGATCAAGTCGATGCGCGGGAGCGACCCCGATGCCGCGGTACTCTATTTGGCGCGAGCTCTGCAGGGTGGAGAAGACATCAATTTTCTCGGCCGACGTATCGTGATCGCCGCGGCGGAGGACGTGGGATTGGCGAATCCGCAGATGCTCACCATCGCTCTGTCGGCGTGGCAGGCATCGGTGATGGTCGGCATGCCGGAGGCGCGCATCATTCTCTCGGAGGCGGTGATCGCGCTCGCGACGAGTCCCAAGTCGAACAGCGCTTATCTCGCCATCAAGGAGGCGATGGCTGACGTGGAACGCCGCGATACGGGCGAGGTTCCGTTTCACATCAGGAATGCGCCTGTCGCCGGCATGGAAGAGCTCGGCTATGCGAAGGGGTATGAATACAGCCACGATTTTCCTTCGGCTGTTTCCGGGCAGACGTTTTTGCCTGATGAGTCGTCTGACGTCGTCTATTACAATCCTAAAGAGATCGGCTACGAAAAACGGATCATCGACTGGATGAACTACGTCGAATCACTTCGCCGTCAATTGCGCCGCTCGGACGAGTAGTTCACGACGCTTGAAGGTGAAGGTATAGGGGAGCGCGAATCGAACGCGCTTCGCAAAGAGCGCGTAGAGGGTAACATTCGAGACTGTCAGGCGGATGTTCTTGATCGAAAATATAGTGTGGAGTGTGTAAGGTTAGAACTGGTTAATGAGGATTGCATAGATGATGAACATCACTTTTGAGGAACGTGTGCGCGAGTCGAAAGATCGGCCGCGCGTTTATTTTGATCACGCCGCCACGACGTCTCCGCGACCGGAAGTGATCGACGCAGTGATCGCGACGCTCCGAGATGATTTCGGCAACCCGTCGTCATTTTACCGCGAGGGACACCGCGCCGCAGAGCTGTTGGCCGATTCGAGAGCGAAGATTGCCGCGTGCCTCGAGGTCCTGCCTGAAGAAATCTTCTTCACTTCGTGCGGAACCGAGTCGGATAATTGGGCGATTAAAGGGATCGCTTACGCTCGACGGAATAAGGGCAGGCACCTCATCACGACGACGATTGAGCATCACGCTGTCCTCCACTCGATGGAGGCGCTTGCGCGCGAGGGGTTCGATGTAACGTACCTCGATGTCGATCACCGCGGGATGCTCGATCCTGAGAAAGTCCGCGATGCGATAAGAGATGATACGATTCTCGTCTCCGTCATGATGGCGAATAATGAGATCGGAACAATTCTGCCTATCAAGGAAATCGGCGCGATCTGTCGCGAAGCCGGCGTCTTATTCCATTCGGACGGCGTACAGGCGCTCGGAGCTATTCCCGTACATCCAAACGAATTGAACGTCGATCTGATGGCGTTCTCCGGCCACAAACTTTACGCGCCCAAAGGCGTCGGCATTCTTTACAAGCGCAAGGGCGTCCGTATCGATCCACTGATCGACGGGGGCGCGCAGGAGAAGAGACAGCGCGGAGGCACGGAAAATGTTGCCTATGCCGTCGCGCTCGCTAAAGCCTTGGAGATGTCGATTGCCGATTTGGAGTATGAGTCGAAGAGGCAGACGGCTCTCCGCGATCGGCTGATTCACGGCGTCATCGAGCGCATACCGCATACGAAACTGAACGGTCATGAGACGGAGCGCCTTCCGAACAATGCTAATTTCTCATTCGAATTTGTCGAGGGCGAATCGATCCTGCTGTTCCTCGACAGGCTCGGCTACGCCTGTTCGAGCGGATCTGCCTGTACGTCGGCTTCACTTGACCCGTCGCACGTTCTGTTGGCGATCGGCATGCCGGCGGAGATCGCTCACGGCTCCCTTCGCGTGACGCTGGGCATTGATACGACCGACGAGCACATCGAACGCTTTTTGATCGACTTGCCGTTAGTCATTGAGCGTTTGCGCCTTATGTCTCCGCTCTTTGCGGATTACAAGCGCGGCAAGCTGAAGCCTCTCATTCCGGAGGAAGGAAGCTTGGATCTCAAAATCGACGGCAATTACGGGTGGTCTTCGTAACGTACCGACGCGAAATATGTCGTTATCGTACGAAATCTGTATAATGGTTCAGGACACCACGTGTCATGGCCAATGGGAGGAAAAACATGCAATACAGTGAAAAGGTTCTCGATCATTTTATGAATCCGCGCAATATGGGCGAAATTGAGGATGCGACAACTTCCGGGACCGTCGGCAATCCCGTCTGCGGCGACATCATGAAAATGGATCTGAAGATCGTCGACAACGTCATCGTCGATGCCAAGTTTATGACGTTCGGTTGCGGATCGGCGATTGCGACGTCAAGCATGTCAACGGAGCTGATCATCGGCAAGACGACGGACGAGGCGCTCGATCTGACGAATAAGGTAGTAGCCGAAGCGCTCGACGGTTTACCCCCCGTCAAGATGCACTGTTCCGTGCTCGCTGAACAAGCCGTCAAAAAAGCGCTTGAAGCATACTATATACGTGAGGGGCTCATGACGCCCGAGAGAGCAAAGAGATTTGCCATTCTCGGCAAATGTGAACACGATGACGACTATGAAAATTGCGGGTGCTCCGACGAGTAACCCGTATATTTTTTGAATACAAATATACGATGGCGTTTGGGGAGACAATCGACACGACGTCTATGGGAAAGGAAGACTTTTATGACTGAAGTAAAACAAGACGTTAAAGCGGACGAAGCAAAAAATAGGGCGGAGGAGGTGCGCAAGGAGCTGACCTTCTCTTTTAAAAATCTCTGGAATCCTGACAACGAAGAAGAGATGAAAGCTATCATGGATTTTTGCGAGCCCTATAAGTTGGCTCTCGATGAGGGCAAGACGGAGCGCGAATTTGTCGATTATTCCGTTAATCTCTTAGAAGAGAACGGCTTCAAGCCTTTCGATCCCAGCGCGTCACTCAAGCCGGGCGACCGCGTCTATGAATCGATTCACGGCAAGGCGATCATCGCTGCCGTCATCGGTTCTGCCGATCCGCTTGAAGGTTTCAACCTGGTCGGGGCGCACATCGATTCACCCAGACTTGATCTCAAAACGAATCCCGTGTATGAGGCGTCAGATTTGGTGCTTTTGAAAACACATTACTACGGCGGAATTAAAAAGTACCATTGGGTTGCGCAGCCTCTCGCGATTCACGGCGTCGTCATCCTCAAGAATGGCGAGACGATCAAACTCCGTGTCGGTGAAGATCCTAGCGATCCCGTGTTTACGATAACGGATTTATTGCCGCACCTCGGCGCTGACCAGATGCAAAAGAAAGCGAGCGAAGTCGTGACGGGCGAGGAACTCAACGTTCTCATCGGCGGCATACCATTTCCCGGGGGCGAGGATATCAAAGAGCGCTTCAAGCTCGGTATCTTAAACTTGCTTTATGAGAAGTACGGTTTTAACGAACGCGATTTGGTTACAGCGGAGATTGAAATCGTGCCGGCGTTGAAAGCGCGCTGCGTCGGTTTTGATCGCGCCTTTGTCGGCGCTTATGCTCAAGATGACCGGATATGCGCCTACACGGCGTTAAGGGCGCTCATCGATGTGAATGAGCCTTTAAAACGTACTGCGCTCGTCGTACTCTACGATAAAGAGGAGACGGGGTCCGGCGGCGTCACGGGCGCGCGTTCGCAGCTTTTCCCGTCCGTACAGAGGCGCATGGTACGTTCAATATTGGGTCGCGAACCTTCCGCTATTGAGTTGCATGACAATATTGAGAATTCAACAATGCTCTCGTCCGACGTGGCTGCAGCTTTCGACCCGACCTTCCCTTCCGTCTACGATCCTCTGAACAGTTGTTATGCCGGGCGCGGTATCGCGTTCGCCAAGTACACGGGCAGAGGAGGCAAGGGCGGCACGTCCGACGCTAACGCCGAATACTTCAGCGAAGTGACGCGCCTGTTCGACGAGTGCGGCATTCCGTGGCAAGTCGGCGAACTCGGCAAAGTCGACCAGGGTGGCGGCGGCACGGTAGCGATCTACCAAGCCGATCTCGGCATGTCCGTCATCGACTGCGGTGTTCCCGTTCTCTCAATGCATGCGTGCTTCGAGATCGCGAGCAAGATCGATATTTACATGACATACGTCGCTTATAAAGCTTTCTTTGAGAAAATGCGTTCATAAGGACCGTACTTCCGTACCTGATGGTGCGTCGTCGGGCCGGAAGAGGCAAGATAAATCAAAACCTATTCGAGTCATCCGATGACTTCCTTTATGCATTAATGGTTTAATATGCGTTTATCAAAGGGGTTTTTTTATACGTTAAGGGAGCAAGCCTCCGATGAAGATTCCGTCAGCGGGAACCTTTTGGTGCGTGCCGGCATGATTAAGAAGGTCGCCTCCGGCATCTACATGATGATGCCCTTAGGTCTCAAAGCTCTCAACAAGGTCATTAAAATTATTCGAGAAGAGATGAACGCCATCGGTTCGATGGAGCTCTCGATGCCCGCCCTTATACCCGAGGGCGTTTACGTCAATTCCGGCAGACGCGATACCTTCGGCGACAGCATGTTTTCCCTTAAAGACCGTTACCGGCGAAACTATGTCCTGGCCCCAACGCACGAAGAACTCTTTGCCGCCGCGGCAAAAATGTACATCCGTTCTTATAAGGATCTGCCGTTTAGTCTCTACCAGTTTCAGACCAAATACCGCGACGAACCAAGACCGCGCTTCGGCCTCATCCGCGTGCGTGAATTCATTATGAAAGATGCCTACACGTTCGATCGTGACCTCGACGGACTGCACAGTCAGTACATGGATATGTTCAATGCCTATAAAAAGGCCTTCGACCGTATGGGGCTCAATTATGTCATCGTCAATGCCGATACCGGTGTTATGGGCGGTCTTTTGTCCGAGGAATTTCAAGCGCTTTCGGAAATCGGCGAAGATATTCTCGTCATCGATGACGCTAACAACTACGCCTCAAATATTGAGGTAGCGCCCTGTATTTTACGCGGAGAAAGAAGCACGGAAGAAGCAAAGCCAATCGAAAAAGTATACACTCCCGAAAGCAAGACGATAGAAGAAGTGACGGCTTTTATGGGTTTTCCCAAAGAGCGCTTTGTCAAAACCATGATTTACAACATTGACGGCAAACTCTTTGCTGTTTGTTGCCGCGGAGACCATGACGTCAACGAAACCAAATTGAAGAAGTTGATTGGAGGCAATGAAGTTATTTTTGCGAGCGCGGAAGAAGTCGAACAGGTTACCGGCGCTCCTGTCGGCTTCGCCGGTCCTGTAGACATTCAATGCCCTGTCTTGCTTGACCGGGAACTGACGCTCATGAAGAACTTCATTGTCGGCGCCAACGAGGCAGATCATCATTTGATGAACGTCAATCTCTCTGATTTCAAAGCCGATGCAGTCGCTGACCTGCGCCGTATTTGTGAAGGCGACCTGAGTGAAAAGGGCGGCCCTGTACGCTTTGCTCGCGGCATCGAGATCGGCAACACCTTTAAACTCGGGACGCGGTATGCCGAGGCCATGGATCTCTACTACAAAAATGAAATGAACCAGTGGAAACCCGTTGTCATGGGAAGTTATGGCATTGGTCCTGCCCGCTGCCTCGCCGCCATTGTGGAACAAAACCACAGTGAAAAAGGTATTCTCTGGCCTAAGCAAATAGCTCCGGTCGAGGTCGGCATCGTCATAGCTAACATAATGAACGAGAAGCAAAGCGAGCTGGCGGAAACACTCTACGCCGCGTGCGAAGCTGCCGGCTTTGATGTCATTTTGGACGATCGCGATGAGCGTGCCGGTGTTAAATTTAACGACATGGAACTCATCGGCGCATACGCCCGTGTAACATGCGGACGCGGCGCGGCCCAAGGTCTTGTGGAACTCAAGTGTATCGGCGATGAGACGCCGCGAGACATACCCGCTACCGAACTGGTCGATGAGTTAAAACGTATTTTCGCGGAGTAAATTATTCGAATATAGTCGACACTGCGTTTAAGGTTAGGAATATTAAGAAGAAACTCATGCGGCATAAGAAGTCATTCTCACATGACGCATCTGTTATTCATCATCATCTTCAATCGACTGACGCGGTCTGCTCCGCTCGAGATTGAGCGGGTTCTGTTCGACGGCGTCGTGAAGCGATCGCTCGTCGATGTGGGTGTAGATCTCCGTCGTCGCGACCGTTGAGTGGCCGAGAATTGCCTGCAAACTCCTGATATCGACTTCCCCGTACTGATACATGAGCGTCGCCGCCGTATGGCGCAGTTTATGCGTAGAATAGCGTTGCGGGTCGAGACCGGCCTGCCTGATGTATTTCTTGATAATGTTCTGGACGGCGCGATCAGTGATCCGTTTGCCGAGTCGTGAGATAAACATCGCGTCGCGGTCACTCGGGATCGGCTTGATACGGTCGGGGAGATAGTCTCGTATAGAGGCGATACAGGCGCCGTTCAGGTAGATCGTCCGCTCTTTGCCGCCTTTTCCCAAGACGACGAGCGTATTCTCGCGCCAGTTGGAAAGGTTGATACCGCAAAGTTCCGACAGTCTCATCCCGCAATTGAGAAACAGCGTCAGGATGCAGTAGTCGCGCGTGGATAGACGCGAGTCTTCATCGGAGGCCGCCTGCAGCAAATCGCGGCTTTCATCGAGGGATAAATACCGCGGAAGGCGCTTGATCTGTTTCGGGAGTTCCAAGTTCAGCGCTATGTTCTCTTCCAGTACGTGCGCCTTCGTCGTCAGGTAGTCGAAAAATGTTCGAAGTGACGACGTGCGCCTCGCTCTCGTCGCGGGAGTCGTCTTACGTATCGCCGCGAGCCATGTAATGTACGAGTAGAGGTCGGACAGTTGTAATGAGCGGAGAAACGAGTCGTCGACAATGGAGATGTCGATCTCGGCCCATGCGTCGTCTTCCGGCTGCAGCTTGCGGTCGTCGGCGATCAGGAAGCGAAAGAACAGTACGAGATCGTAGCGGTACTGGCGCACAGTGCCGGCCGAGCGCTCAAGAATGGCCCTGATATAGCCGAGAAACTCTTCTAGCCTCTGAAATGAATCGATCGGTTGTTTGCGCTGACCTGTCTCCATTTATGACATCCTTCCTATATTATTCTAGCAAACATACGATGCAGGTCGATCGGGGAATTGCTATACTTGGCAGGTGGACAATAAAACTGAAAGATCATGAGGTTCAGGTAAATGAAAAAATTCCGTGTTGGTATCATAGGCGCTACAGGACACGTGGGGCAACGCTTCATTCTTCTGTTGCAGGATCATCCGTGGTTTGAGATTACACATTTAATCGCTTCTCCGCGCTCAAAAGGGAAGACGTATGCGGAAGCCGTCGGCGATGCGTGGCGTCAAGAAGAACCGATGCCTGAAAGTGTCAAGGGTTATGTCGTGCATGGAACGGACGAATTGGCGCTCTTAAAAGATGCTGTCGATTTTGTCTTCAGCGCCGTCGACATGGAAAAGAACGCATTGATTCAATTGGAAGAGGGGATCGCCAAGATGGAAATTCCCGTCGTATCGAACAATTCGGCAATGCGCTGGACACCTGACGTTCCGATGATCATACCCGAGATTAATCCTGATCATACGAAGCTGATTGAAGCGCAGAGAAAGAGGCTCGGTACGAAACGCGGCTTCATCGCAGTCAAACCGAACTGCTCGATTCAAAGTTACGTTCCCGCTTTGACGCCGCTGATGGACTATGGTCCTGAGGAAGTGTTTGTCGCAACGTATCAGGCTGTATCCGGGGCGGGGAGACGTCTCTCAGATTGGCCTGAGATGCACGGCAACGTCATTCCGTTCATCGGCGGGGAAGAGGAGAAGAGTGAAAAAGAGCCGCTGAAGGTCTGGGGCAATTTCATGGGTGATCATATTGAGTTGGCGAATAAGCCGGTCATTTCCGCCCAGTGCTACCGCGTACCCGTCGAGTTCGGTCACATGGCGGCAGTGTTCGTACGCTTTAAGGAACGGATTCAGGCGAACGAGATCTTAAAACGTTGGCGCGAATTTACGAGCGGAGTAGGGGAGGCGAACTTACCGTCAGCCCCGCAACCGTTCCTGCAGTATTTTGAAGAAAATGATCGCCCTCAATCGAAATACGACGCTTCATCGAGAAACGGCATGGGCATCTCCATCGGTCGCCTGCGCGAGGATCCGATCTTCGACTACAAGTTTGTCTGTCTCTCACACAACACTGTGCGCGGGGCGGCAGGCGGCGCGATACTCACGGCCGAGCTGCTCGTACACCAAGGATGGCTCACGCACGCAAACTAGTAACCCGAAGGCATTTTTTTCACGACACCTCATGAACGATGCGGCCAATTGAGAAATAGAAACTGAGGAATCGATTTGTTGCAGATGAAAGAGAGGAACCGGAACAGCTCGATCGGTAGCCTAAATGATGAAACTAGCTCAACTGTTACATTCACTATCTGAAGCGGAGATATTGCATTTTCCGTCCGATCCTGACGTGACCGGCGTCACGTGTGACTCGCGAAACGTCATGCCCGGGTATATTTTTGTCGCGATTCCCGGCGCCTTGACGGACGGCCATCTCTATATAGGGGAAGCCATCAAAAGGGGAGCCGTCGCGATTGTCGTGGAAAAACCGCAGTCTCTTGAGAATGTTGCTGAAATCAAGGTAACAAACGCGAGACGTGCGCTTGCCGAATTATCGCGGTCTTTCTTTCACTACCCCGATCTCGATCTCTTCATGGTCGGCGTGACGGCGACAAACGGTAAAACGACCACCACATCGATGGTCCGGCATATCCTTCAGGCATTCAATATTGAGACTTCAGTCATCGGGTCCGTTGCGTACAGCTACGGCGATGTGCGCGTCAAGTCAAACCTGACGACTCCCGAGAGCTCGGATCTTCATGCGATGTTCGCTGAACAGCGCGATTCAGGTGTTAAAGTCGTCGCGATGGAAGTATCGTCGATCGCAGAAGCTCAATATCGCGTTTATGGGATTGAATATAACATTGTATGCTTTTTAAATATAACACCAGACCATATGCCTGATCACGGAACATTTGAACAATACTATCTTGAAAAGCTTAAACTCGTCGAACGAGTGGAGGACGGTGTGCCGGTTATCTTAAATCGCGACGATCCGCTCGTCTACGACGCAAGAAACAGGACGCCTGGAGATGTCATCACCATCAGTATTGACCATCGCGATGTCACGATCACAGCCGACGATCTCGATCTGACAGGCGGGATTCCTTCGTTTAAATACACTGTCTTGAAGCCATTCAAGACACGTGGAGGGGAGAGCGAGACGGGGAGTTGGCAGGTCAACCTCAAGGTTGCCGGCAGGCATTCCGTTTACAATGCGATGGCCGCCATTACGATCTCAGCATGCTACGGCATCAAAATAAATGATGCGATTCGTGCGCTTGAGAGTTTCTCTGGCGTTGAAAGACGTTTACAGATCATTTATGACGGCGACTTTACCATGATTGACGATCATATCAGCGATGAGGACAACACGCTCAAGATGCTTGAAGCGCTCGAGGTCATGTCGGAGGGAACGCCTGTTCACATCGTCGTAGCCATTCGCGGTAACAGGGGTGTGCTCGTCAACCGTGAGGTCATCGCTCAATTCGCCAAATTCCGTAATAGGATCAATTGGAAGACGTTCTACGTCACTTCAAGTATCGATACGGCTCGTCCGCGCGATGTCGTACATGACGAAGAACGGGAAGCCGTCCTGGCAGACTTGACGGCAGCGGGATACGACTACGTCTATGAGGCGAACCTGACAGATTCCATCAAGCTTACATTGCCTGAAGTGAAGCCGGGTGAGATCTACGTCCTTGCAGGATCACACAATATGGATAGAGGAGCGCGCATAGCGCTGAACTACCTTGCCGAGATTCGCCCCGATCTGGACAGAGAAATAATCCTCAAAGCGCTTGCAGATCGTTTGATGGGCTAAAGGTATAAGCGTGCCGCCTAAGGTGAGATGAATTGTGCTCATATTACATTGTGCGACTGGACTTTTCGACCGAGAACGTGAACAATTGGAAATGAGATTTCCTGCTGAAAAGTCTATAATTTGATGGGAGTATTAATTCAGATGCCCAAATTGCGCTGAATTTTTCGCTAAATATCTATTATTCCGAATTAAATTTTTCTAGAATATCATGGTATGGCATTTTATGCGTATAATGTGCCATTGGCACATCTATCTGGAAGTAAATGTAAGCATTTGGACAAGGTATTGGGTTGAAAAAGGGAATAAACTTAGAATAGTTCACTAAGATGGTTGATTTCGTAGAAATATAGGAGAGTGACATGATTCCATTTGAAATTACGAATTGGATTGAAAGTAATCGCGACGAGATGATTGATTTTTTGCAACAGATCGTTCGCATACCGAGTGTAACGGGCAATGAATTGGCAATTCAAGAATTCTTGGGTGATTTCTTGCGGCAATCTGGATTTCAAGTCGATATGTTCGTGCCTTCGCTCGATGAATTGCGTAAACACCCGGCTTTTGTTCCGGTTGATGTTTCTTCTTACGAGAACCGTCCTAATGTGGTAGCAACTTTGAAGGGTACGGGAGGCGGTCGCTCACTTCTTTTTAACGGGCACGTCGATGTTATCCCGGAAGGTCCTGAAAGCAACTGGACGTACGGTTGTTGGTCTGGTGATATAGCAGATAATCGCATTTATGGGCGTGGTACTTCAGATATGAAGTCCGGGGTTGCAGCCTTTACGATGGCGCTCGATGCCATCGTAAAAATGGGAATCAAATTAAAAGGCGATGTCATTGCGGAATATGTGGTAGATGAAGAGCTGTCCGGAAACGGAACTCTAGCCTGTGTCATGGCCGGGTATCGCGCAGATGCGGGCATTTGTTGTGAGACATCAAGTATGTGTGTACAGCCGGCGTCTATCGGTCGGATCTGGTTCGAAATTAATATTCGAGGGAAAGCGGCCGGAATCCAAAAGCGTTTTGAAGGGATCAGTGCCATCGAGTTGGGATATAAAGTGACTAAAATAATCGAAGCATTCGAAGCTTTGCGGTTACGCACAGTATCTCATCCGCTCTATCCTAATATTGTAGAATCTATACCTTGCAGCGTTGGTGTATTCAAAAGCGGCAGCTATGCGAGCGCATTTCCTGACGAATGTACTCTTATCGGTTCATTGGCAACTGTCCCGAGCGAGGATTCTGATGAAGTAAAGAGCGCTTTTGTTTCCTATATTTTGGATCAGATTAAGAATGATGACTGGCTAGCGGATAATCCTCCTACGATCGTGTTCAAGGGATATTTTGCAGATCCCTCAGAAATTCCGACTGATAGTCCAATCGTTGATTGTCTGTCTGATAATTTTAAGAAAATTATGGGTGAGGATCCAATAATTTCAGGACGGCAAGGTGCGGCCGATACGCGTTTTCTCAATGTATACGGCAATACGCCTACTGTCATCTTCGGACCCGGTAAAACAGAACAAATGCACGCAAATAATGAATGGGTATCGATTGAAGATTACATAGATAGTATCAAAATTTTAGTTCTGACCATCCTTGAATGGTGTGAAATTGATTCCGATGCTAGCAGAATGCAAGCAATTAAAGAATAAAAGGAGAAAAATTATGGCAGATTTAAGTGTTGATTATTGTGGTGTTCGATACAAAAATCCTCTGATTTTGTCATCGGCTACCCCCGGTTCTGATGGTGAGGGGATGAGACTCGCCGGAGTGGCAGGTTTCGGCGGTGTTGTTCCGAAAACGATTGGTCCTAAGCAAGACTGGGCGGCTCATCCGAGGAATGGAAGAATCTTTCTTCACAAATACAATAACAGACCGATTGGTATGGTGAATCTTGAGCTTTTCACGACAAAAACAAGAGATGAATGGCTTACGAAAGATTTGGAAATTGCAAAGCAGTCCGGCGCAGTTATGCACGTGAGCCTTTTGGCTATGCCCGAGCCGGAAGATACGGCAAGGCTCGTAGAGGAACTACAGGCCACAGGGATGGTCGATCTTTTTGAGCTAAATGTTTCGTGTCCAATGCCCGCATCCACGGTTGGCATGCATATCGGGAAAAGTCCCGAAAGAACATACGCGCAGGTAAAGGCCGGTAAGGAAGCCTCGAAACTGCCTTTTACTGTTAAGATGACGCCTAACGTACCTGATCTTGTGGAGATCGCCCAAGCAGCAAAAGAAGCGGGAGCTGACGGAATAACAATTAGTAATTCGGTTAGATCTTTCGCGGGTGTTGATATCGAGACGGGCAAACCTTATCTCAATGCGTATGGCGGCTACACCGGACCGGCTATTCGACCAATTATAATGCGACATGTCAGTGAAGTTGCACGCAACGTGGACATCCCTATTTCTGCTGTCGGCGGAGTCACCAGCTTTAGAGAAGTAATCGAGTACATTATGATCGGAGCGACAACCGTGCAGATCACTACAGCTGTGATGTGGAACGGTTACGACGTAGTTCAGAAAATTCTCAAAGATTTGAATGACTGGATGGATAGTCACGGATATAAATCATTTGATGAAATACGTGGAATTGCACTAGAGCCCATTACTACTGTTGAAAAATTAGCGCAGCTGCCGCCTCTATTCGCAAATGTTGATGAAAATCTTTGTACGAATTGCGGTTTGTGCGAGAAGATCTGTTTCTTCCGCGCTATTAAGCAGGGCGATGGAGCGCGCTATGTTGAGCCTCAATATTGTGACGGATGCGGTCTCTGTGCACAGTGGTGTCCAGTTAAGGCAATAACGTTGAAATAGTTGATTTATAGGTGAAGCGTTGCGTCTTTCCCTCGCAAATGAAAGAGCAAAAGAATAACCGGAGGAAAGCAAGTGCAAAGGATCGATGTTTACTTAAAACCGAGATGTGTTGAAGAAGCTGTTCAGATGATGGCAACGAATGAGGGAGCAAAGCTGTTGTCAGGGGGGACTGATTTGATCATCCAAATACATGATTGGTCTATTTCACCTCCCTGTCTTGTTGATATCAGCGGGATTCCTGATCTCGGTAGTGTTTACGAGGAACATGATGAGATCGTCATAGGTTCTACCGTAACTTTCGCTCGTCTGGCAAAAAATGATCTCATATTGAAGTACTGTCGAGCACTGGCTGAGGCAGCTTCTCAAGTTGCCGCTCCGCAAATTAGAAACCGTGCTACGATAGGCGGAAATGTAGGTAATGCTGCTGTAGCGGCTGATAGTATCCCCCCTCTTATGGTTTTTGAGGCGGTTGTCGAACTCGCAAGTATACGGGGCATCCGACTTGTGCCTATTTCCGAGTTGATCATTGACATGAACAAGACCTGCATTCAGCACGATGAAATAATTACCTGTATTCGTATTCCAAAGGTACAAGTAAGAAGTGCCTTCGAAAAAATCGGAAGAAGGAAGGCTCAGGCAATTTCTCGCATCTGTCTTGCCGTTGCTGTGACTTCCTCCAACAATGTCGTTGAAAATGCGAAGATCGCGGTCGGTGCCGCAGGCAGGAAAGCCTATCTCTGTCCGAACGTCTCAGATATTTTGCTGGGGAAAGAGCTGACAGGCGATTCTATCGGGGACGCTTGCGCAGCATTGGATAAAACAGTTGCAGAGGTTCTTGGTAATCGGCCTACGGCACCGTATAAACGCGCAATCGCATCGGCATCTTTAGAGAGAGCGTTAGGACGCTTGTCGGAGGAAGAATACTATGGTTAGAGAGATGATATTCAACATTAACGGTAGGGAATACAGGGCTGAGATTGACCCGTCAATGCGCTTTGTTGATGTGCTTCGTGATTGCTTTCACCTTACGGGTACAAAGGAAGGATGCTCAGAAGGCGAATGCGGCGCATGCTCAATCTTGATGAATGGAGATGTTGTTGCTTCTTGCTTATTACTTGCCGGCCAAGCAGAAGGTGCGGACATTGTGACAATTGAAGGCATCGTTGAACAAGGAGAATACGACCACCTTATACGCGCTTTCATGGAAGCCGGAGCTGTACAGTGCGGGTTCTGTACACCCGGCATTGTTGTTGCTTTAAAAGCATTGCTTGATCGTAACCCGAATCCTTCTGATGAGGAAATAAGGATCGCGATTTCAGGAAACCTCTGTCGTTGTACCGGGTATCAGAAAATAATCGAAGCTGTTCATTTATCAAAAGAGAGAACTGCCGAATCTGAGGTTATGAATGAGGTGCAGGATGACTAATAAGAATCAGGCCGTAGGGAGACGGGTTATTCGCAAGGATTCCGAGGCGAAGATTACAGGAAAGGCCCTCTATGCCGGCGACGTTTATATGCCGGATATGCTGTACGGGAAAGCGTTAAGAAGCGCTTTCCCGCACGCTAAAATTTTGAGCATTGATACAAGCGAAGCTCTTTCAATTCCGGGCGTTCACGCAGTGGTTACAGCTAAGGATATACCCGGTAGAAATGTGTTTGGCTTGGACATTCTTGATCAACCAGTTCTGGCAGGGGACAAAGTGCGAATGCTCGGTGATGCCGTTGCTCTGGTAGCCGCTGAAAGTCTTCACATCGCGGAGCTCGCTACTCAGAAAATTCATGTTGAATATGAGGAACTCCCGGCTGTGTTTACAGTTGAGGATGCATTAGCGGAAAATGCTCCGAAAGTGCATGAGACAGGAAATCTTTTGCAACATACAAAAGTCCGAAAAGGCGATCTTGATGCAGGTGTTCGTAATTCGCGTTACATCGTCGAAGATACGTATACCACCCAACGAGTCGACCATGCGTATATTGAGCCGGAGACTACTGTTGCCTATTTTGATGAATCCGGTGTCCTTAATGTCCTCGCCTCAACGCAGTACCCTTTCCGTGACCGTAGGCAAATTGCTCCGGTAATGGCTCTGCCGTACAACATGGTCCGTGTTAAACAGATGACCACCGGAGGAGCGTTTGGAGGAAAAGACGATATCACGACAGAAATTCAGGCGTCTCTTCTCGCCTGGGCGACTAAACGTCCCGTGAAAATTGTTTGGTCGCGCACAGAGTCAATGATTTGTTCTACCAAAAGGCACCCCATGAAGATTCATATCCAAACGGGATGTGATGAAAACGGGAAACTTCAATTTGTAAAGGGAGAGGTTTACAGCGACAAGGGCGCGTACTGTTCGATCGGGCACTTTATTACAAAAAAGGCGGGTCTTCACCTTGCCGGTCCCTACTATGTTCCGAATGTTCATGTCGATACATTTGCTGTTTATACGAATAACACAATATGCGGTCCATACCGTGGATTTGGAATTTTGCAGTCAGCCTTTGCGCACGAATCACAAATGGATCAATTGGCGGAAAAAATAGGTATGGATCCGTGGGAGTTCCGATATATCAATGCGCTTACTGAGGGGCTATCTACAGCTACAGGGCAAACGTTCGAATATGGTGTTGGTTTCCCTCAAACGCTTGAAAAAATGAAAGAGTATATGGAACAAACAAATCTATATGAGTGAGGCATCTATTATGAAGTTAAGAGGAAGAGGAATCGGTTGCAATTTGTACGGAGTTGGTTACGGCTTCAATAGGCCTGATCACTCAGCGGCGCTTGTCGAGGTGACTGACGACGGATCTGTTTTGGTCATGTCAGGTGCCTGTGACATGGGGCAAGGTTCGGATACGGCTTTTTGTCAAATAGTAGCTGAAGAACTGGGTGTGCCTTACGATCGTGTCCGCATTATTAGTGCTGATTCAGACACGACGCCGGATGCTCTGGCGAGCACAGCTAGCCGGCAAACGTTTGTTTCAGGGAAAGCCGTGCAATTGGCGGCGCGTGACGCTAAATTCCATCTACTCACTTTTTGCGGCGAATTGAACAACATTGAGGGAAAACAGCTTATTGTCAAAGACAATAAGGTGTTTGTAGAGGATACGGGCGAGCTAGTTATGAGTTTCCCTGACCTCGCAATGGCGGCACACGAATGGGGTAAGCGTTTCATTGGATTTGCCTGGCACGACAACACCACAGCCGATGTCGATAAGGAAACAAATCAAGGTGACGCCTACGCATGTTACATTTATGCAACCCAGGTCGCTGATGTTGAAGTTGATACGAAAACCGGCGAAGTAACAGTTCTTCGTGTAGGCGCAGCGCACGATGTCGGAAAAGCTATTAATCCGATGATGTGTGAGCAACAGATAGAAGGCGCCATTGTCCAAGGCATGGGTTATGGGATCATGGAAGAAATCATTTTGGACAAGGGGAAAACTTTAACGCCCTCTTTTTCCAAATTTCTGATTCCTACGTCTATGGATTCTCCCGTCATGGAAACATATCTCATAGAGTCGAATGAAGAACTCGGTCCGTTTGGAGCCAAAGGTGTTGGTGAAGGCGCAATCATCCCGACGGCCGTCGCAATTGTGAACGCTGTGAATAATGCGATTGGAGTGCGTATTCGCGATTTGCCGATTACACCTGAGAAAATACTGGCCGCATTAAAGAGTAAAGAATTAGTGAACGTAAGCTAGCATTTTTTGCTGAATAATACCTTTCATTTGTAAGGGTCCTGTAATGGTTCTTAAGGTAATTCTTATGTGATTCATTCGTCGCCTGCCGTCAATGCATATTGCAGAAGAACAGTAGGCGCAATAAGACAGATTTTCATTTTTACTTAGAAAGCTCTATACTTAACAAAATAGAGCTTTTGTTTTTATGGAAACGGTTTGCCCATGTTAAGGCGTTGCCTGTGATCATAGAAACTCAATGAGGTTTGAATGTCTGGAGGGGTTCTTTGTGGATCTTAAGGTTGCGGATATACTGTTGTTGCCGGAATATTCTGATATACAGTTGATTGCCGGTCATGGCGGTCTAGATCGAATTGTAAGGGGCGTTAATATTGTTGAAGTACCCACTGTTTCACTCTGGATGAGAGGCGGCGAAATTCTCTTTTCTTCAGGCTATGCATTCGGAGGTGATGAAGAGCGGGGTGTCCGTCTTCTCCATGATTTATATAATCATAATGTTGCTGCCCTTTTCCTAAAATTGGGCAGCTATCTTGGCTCAATTGAGGAAATGAAGCGATGTGCCGATCACCTCAAATTTCCATTGCTTACCATCCCCAAAGACCGACCCTACAGTCAGTATATCAACCCGGTTTACGAACTCCTTATAAACCAGAAAGCTAAGACGCTTGAGGTGTCAAACTCTATTTGCAGTCACCTTTTCAATATTGATGCTGATCAGTCGTATCATGCCCTATGTGTATTTGTATCGGAAAGTCTGAGGCAACCGGTGTTCCTAGTCGATGATTCCGGGAGGGTAATTGAAGGAAGTGTGGAATTAGATGAACGATACAACGAAGCGTTTCGCTTGTTGTCTGCACAGTATGGATATAAATATGGTTTTATTAACCAGTTTTCATTTACAAGCGAGAATGAAGAAATAAGCCTTCTTTTCATTTCTATTGAATCATCACAAAAGAGAGTTGCCTATCTCGTTGCGATTGAAACAAACGAGTCTGATCATGAGCTTAGCTGCGCAGTGTTACCTTTTGTAGCGCGTGTTATACAGATGAAGGAGCTTCACAATTACTCTCTTCTCCAACAAAGGAATAAAATTGCCGGTGATTTGTTAGGAGATATTATTGAACAACGATACGAATATCCCAGCACAATCGTTCAGCGAGGACGCTTATTACACATAGATCTGACGCAAAACCTTCTCGTGATAGTTATCCAGATCGTGCGCGACTACAATTATAATGATTTGAACTCATCAACTAATGATAAAGAGAGAATATATCAGACAATTAAGGAAAAGATTCTCGGGATTGAACCACGCGTCCTTTTTTTAGAGTACGATCAGCTGTTCGTTGCTTTGCTGCAAGTCAATTATGCCAATTCATCTGCGGATTATGGAAAGATCATTGGTTCAGTAATGTCGGGGGATGATACGCTTAATCAAGTCAAAATCGCGTCCGGCATTAGTCGTATAGCTCAGGGCATAAAGGAGGTGCCGCGACTTTTTGATCAGGCAAAAGTCGCAAGTAAGTTGGCTGTGAACAGCAAGTTATCCAATCCCGTGTTTTGTTATGACGATCTAGGCATTTCCCGAATCTTTCCTGAACTGGCAGAGTCATTTGAACTCGCGCAGATAATGGATGAAACCCTGAAACCGATTATTCAATATGATCGTGAGCACAAAACTGACTATTTATCAATACTTCAGGCTTTTTATGCTAATAATGGCGTAATTTCTAAAACGGCTAAAGAACTTTATATCCACAAGAACACGATGATAAATTATCTAAAAACTTTAGAAGAGATTACAGGGCATGATTTACGCGACTATAGATCCGTCATGCAGTTTATGTTTAGCCTTGAATATTATGATTTGTTCGAAAATGAATTTCACAATTGACTATTGAAATCATATTGATTTTTAAACACACAAGTGTTGTAGCCGGTAAGAATAGAGTGTCGATTGAGAGCGGGGAGTGGACAGAGTCGGACTACAGCTAACCAAGCTAAGTTACTGAAGATCAAGCTTACGCCGTGAATATTCAAATCTGGAATGGTTATTACAACTGAACAGAGCTAATCCAAAGAAAATGCTACTGCCTGTTTATATTTATTTGTGGGAATGATGTTTCAATCGCAGAAAAACACCATGAAGTTCTTCAGTGAAGATGTAGGGATCCAACAAGATAATTACTACCTAACAGGAGTCGGAGTATCGATTTTTATTGTCAGCAATAGTGAATCCGAACATGTAATTATCACCTTACAACTCGCGATCGAGCGAAGGGAAGAGGAGAATTGTATAAAAGAAGACATGTAAGAAGTTCCTGACATGATTAACTGTACTTCGTAAAATATAAATTTTACGAAGTACGAGGGAGGAAAAATCGATCTTTTTCGGGGAAATTTAGAAAAAAAGAGAAATTGCGAAAAAAGCCTCTACACCATTTCCAGGTCAATGTAATATCCGGACAGAAACTCTCTTATACCAACGTAGTTAATTCCGTAGTCATCGATCCAAGGATTGATGTGATCTCTTACAACGACAATCTTTTTGAAACTGTCGTTCACTTTTTTAAGCGACGCTATTTCCTGTTCTCTTTTTTCACGCGTATCGATGTTCAATGCAGACTGGATATAAACCTTCTTGCTTGCTTTGGATGCGATAAAATCAATCTCAAGCCATGTTTTTATGTCTTTTCCTGCCGAATCTTTGTACCTGTGATTCACGGCGCCGACATCAACATTATAGCCTCTCAAGATAAGCTCGTTGTATATGATGTTCTCTATGATATGATTTTCTTCTTGTTGTCGAAAGTTCAACAACGCATTTCTAAGCCCCTGGTCGATAAAATAGTATTTCTGCGGGCTCCCGATGTATTTTCTACCTTTTACATCGTATCTGTAAACCTTGTTGAGCAAAAACGCGTCAATAAAATGATCTAAATATAGACTGACAGTATTTGAATTGATGGGAATATTCTTAGTTGATTTGAATGTATTGGCGATTTTGTGCGGATTGGTGAGCGAACCTACGCTTGAGGCCACAATTCTGATCAGATTATCAAGCACTTCCTTTTCGTTCTTAATCTGATTTCTTTCCAAGACGTCCTGTATGTAGGTATTTTCAAATAAGTTCGCCAAATAAGTAGATTTTTCGGCCGGATCTTGAAAATGTATGATTCTTGGAAGTCCGCCGTATGTCAAAAAGTCTCTCCAAACAGCCTCAGAATCACCATCTTTCGCTCTGCAAAATTCTGAGTATGAAAACGGATGAAGTTTAATCTCATCACCGCGATCACGAAATTGTGTCAGAACATCTTTAGAAAGCATTCGCGAATTGCTTCCTGTAATATATAAGTCAATGTTATTAATATTTAATAAACCTATAACTACGTCAGTAAAACCTATAATATCGAGTGAATGGTCAATCCATGGATTTCTAATTTCACGGACAAATTGAATTTCATCGATAAAGACATAATATTGGGTGTATTTGTCTTGAATGCGTTCTCTAATGTATTTTTCGAGCTCGAATGGATTTCGATATCTCGCATTTTGGATGTCGTCCAATTGTAAGGTAATGATTTGACTTTCCGGAATGCCTTGACTGAGCAGATAATCATAATACAAGCCGAACAAGAGAGATGATTTACCACATCTCCTCACACCGGTAACGATCTTAACTAAACCGTTATTTTGCTTGTTTATTAATTTATTTAGATAGTAGTCTCTCTGAACCAGCATAACAAGTATCCTGTGAAAAATTATTTCCATATATGGAACTTTTTCTCTCTATAAAGAATAATATCATCTTTATCTATTGTTATCAAGTAAAAAAAAATCCGTTTGCGGAACTTTTTCTCTCTAGAAAACAATAAACACTACCACTTCTCAACCAGATTTCATAGAATGCGATGAGATGCGAACGGTTTTCCAGATATCCAACTCTCCCCTTACCTGTTACATATTTTCTGAAAAATCGCTTCTACCTCTCCCGGTTGCCGTGCGCCGAACAGATAACGTGTTCCATCCTTTAACTCGACGAGCAAAAACGGGGCTATTTTAGGATCCAAGCTCACCTTTAATCTTCCAAATCCGGGCGCAGAGTAGGTTCCTGACAAGAGTCGATCGAGACCGTTTCCGACAATTTTTGTCATGCGTTCCGGTAGTTCATCCAATAATTGGGCATCAGAGATTTCAGAGAGCAGCAAGGTTTCCTTCTTATTGCCGCGATGAGCTATGAGTGTACTTTCAGTCAATTCCAAACTTATCGGTTGCTCTTCCAGTAATTTGATGTAGAGTCCTGTCAGAGGCATAAGTAAAAGAATGAGCGCAACGAAAACGGCGATGACCTTGCCTGATGTCTTCGCTAGGTTGATTGTCGAGTTAATTCCTACTCTTGAATTAATCAGCAGTCTGCTGTCGTTAGGATTGTAGTAGATAATTCCGCCAAGCCAATAGTCGTCATAGTCGACGTACCAATCTTTGCCGCTTTCAGCAGTCAATTTCTCCTGTACTTTTCTCGTTTTAAACTCGACGCGCAGGGTATGTACGATGATCAGACATGTCAGTGCGGCGATCGCAAGGATCTGAATTGTCGGTTGGTGTTTGAATAGCGTAATAACAAGGCTTAATACAGCAGAACCGTAGGCTGATATCATCCAGACAACACCCCAGTTCCGACGCCTGACCTGTGTCAGAACACGAGTCAGCCGGACATTCTGATCAATCATCTCGAACTTATTGCGGTAGAGATAACGATAACTGAAGTAAAAGAAAGTTGTCGTAAGGCCGAGCGTCAGGTAGAGCAGCCACATGTCCCGATCCCACAGTATAGGCAAAAATGAAATTGCGATGGCAGGAATAAAAACCCACGGACTTAGCCACTTAGGTGAAGCCAGAGATGAGAGATCAAAAAAGTGCTTATCTTTTTCGTCCTTCTTCCAACCGCGTTCGATCTTTATTTTCTTTAGTGCCGCATTTGTCTGAGCGTAAGGTATGAGCGGAACGATCAAGACCATGAGAACCCATGTCATCCAAAGGGTCAAGAGCAAAGATGTCCTCTCGAAAAAAAGAAATGGGATTGTTACGAGAAACATGGAGAGATTGGCCCAAAGGTTTCTGCGTTTATAGCGATCTATGATCATTAAAACGTCTTTATCTGTCCTCGCTTCGAACGGTAGCGTGACTTCAACGACGATGTTCTTCTTAAACTTTGTGTCATTGCGGAGCAAAAAGAACATCAAGATGGGAAGCCAAGCTAAGCAGAGCCATAAAAATATTCTAAGCGTCATCTTTCCTCTCCCTATACAGCTCACCGCACAATGACAGGGTATCCTCCTCCGATAATCCACTGACACGAAATTCGGATAGGATTAATCGCAATTGGTCAATTGTCGATTCTTCAATGACCGATTTTTGTAGTGGTGCAACGATCGTACCGCAACGCCTTTCGGTCAGGATGTAGCCTTCTCGCTTCAACAGCTGGTAAGCTTTCGAGATGGTCATCATATTGACGCCGCTCTCTTCAGCCAATGCTCTGATCGTAGGTAACTTCTCGCCGGGAACGAGTTTACCTTGAGCGATTCCGACGACCACCTGATTTCTCAGCTGAAGGTATAGCGGAATATCACTTTGGAAATCGAAAACAATTAGCATATTATAACCTCTTTGCATTATATAAGATAATGCAAAAAAGACGTAGCGTCAAGCATAATGCAAACAGATTTCATTTGTCTATTGTTTAGGGAATAACGTTGCTTTCCGTTGTTTCTTCAGAAAGAATTGTAGTCGTCGTTCTGTTTTTATACAGGCTGTCTTCGCCGCTGATTTTGCGGAACTCGCTTAAGTCCTTGAATGGATTGTAGATAGCGAACAAAATGATAAGAAGCAAAATCACCATCAGCGTCGTGAGAATGTTTCTCAACGCCCGCTGCTGTCTTTCCTGTTTGAATTTTCGATTGATCTTTCCGACCGTTGTATAGCCTTTCAATCGAAAAACACGGTGTCCGGCTTTTCGCTGGCTCTCGGCATCGATTGTGTTGCCGCGACGATAAAAATCAGTGATTTTAGTCATTGAGTCGCCGAGCTTCTCGCGAATGGACAGCGTCAAGCTTCTATCTTCGGTGTGACTGTCCGCGACATCAGGGCGGCTTCTCGCGACCGGCATGCGCACGAACTGGCTATGTTTGGAGACTCGGTCAACTTTACTTTCAGTATCGGTAATGACAGGCAATCCGGGGTCAGTAAAACTTTTATCCGCGATTTGACTGTCGGTGTCATCAGAGAGTATTTCTGCGACCGGCCTTCGCTCGCTCTGCTGTTTGAAACCACGATTCATCACACGCTCGTTAATGCGAACAACGGGCGCTCTGGGACGTCTCGAACGCAGATTCTGGTTGTCGATTCTCGGCTCAGTCATGCTCTCTCCTAGCGAACATTATTTTAGCATAGATGGCGTTCAGTATATTCATCAATTTGTTGAACATGAACATTTGTTTTGTTATAATTTGTATGAGACAGAAGAAAATCTGATGATTGAACGGAGAACAGTAAGGTTATGGCAACAAAATATCCTTTTACCAAGGCGAATGTCGAAGAGACGCAGGAGGCGGTGTACAACTTCATCGTTGAGTATATTTCCGAGAACGCCTATTCCCCCTCGATCCGCGAAATATGTCAAGGTGTCGGTCTGAAGTCAACTTCTACCGTTCACAATCATCTGCGAAGATTGTCGGAGGACGGTCTAATTCAGTTCCTTGAAGGAAAACGCCGTACGATACGCGTCCCCGCATTGGATTCGGTCGATTCTCAGGAGATACCGCTCGTCGGTACGGTGACGGCGGGTAAGCCTATTCTCGCGACGGAAAACATTGAGCGCTTGCTGCCTCTCCCCGTCAATGTATGGTCGTCGGCGGAAGAGCTGTTCGCTCTGCGCGTCAAGGGCGACAGTATGGCGGATGCCGCCATACTGGACGGCGATATCGTGATCGTCGAGAAGCGTTCGACTGCCGAGCATGGCGAGATCGTCGTCGCCTTGCTTGACGATGAGGCGACGGTTAAGACGCTCAAATGCGACCGCCACGGTCATTATTTCCTGCATCCTGAGAACGAGCTTTACGAGGACATACCGCTCACGGATGACAGCGCCAGCATCCTGGGTGTCGTTCGCGGCCTACTGCGTACAGACGTATAGTCGTCCTAGTGATGACGATAACTCGATATCGATGTGACACGCGGATATGTCACGCCGCCTCGTCGACTGCTTCTGGGACTGTCGTTAAAGATGAGGTGAAGCTCCTCAAACGGTCTGATACAGACGACGGACGACTTAAACAATAATTGTTGCGTGCCTCGCGATGAGACGATGATCGATTCCTGATCGAATCCGACAATGAGACCTTCGATGATTGATTGATCGAAGAGCTGGATCACGACATTGATCTTCTCTCGACGACAGTGATTGAGGAAAGTTTCCTGAATTCTAAAAGACTGCGAAAGCGGTAATTTCTTCTGATACGAACGATTTGTCTTTTGCTGCAATTGGTTCATTTTGACATTATCTTCCATTTTTAACCTCCTCGTAGATAAAATGGCTTCCTTTCATCCGTTTGGCAACTTAAAGGAGAGTCTTTCAAGGATAGAGAAAAGAAATGGGAATATTTTCGCTGTCAACAAAATGTGTCGCTATAAAGGCTCATAGAGAAGCAAAAAGAAGTCGTTACGGCGGCGGAGCCACGTCTGTTGCCGCTTGGCATAGCGGCGCGTCGATTGTGCCGTCAGCTCAAGCGCCTCGTGCTCGGTAAGTTTTCCCTCAAGGTGCATGACGGCTTCTCTGTAACCGATACCGCGAAAGGCCGGGCACTCAGGGTAGTGCGGGTATTCTCGCATAAGCTCACGTGTCTCGCTGATAAGTCCTGAAGAATACATCGCCTCGGTTCGCGCATTGATTCGCTCGTAGAGCGCTGTCCGCGGACGCCAATCGAGATGAAAGGGCAGAAATTCGAACTGAGGTCCTCGCTCGCGCGAACGCTTGTTGAGCTCCGTCTTTTTCATGCCGGTCTGGCGGTAGAGCTCGAAAAATCTGACGATACGGCGCTGATCGACGGGCGCAATAGCGGACGCCGCTTCAGGATCGATCGAATTGATGATATCCCAAGATTCGCGGACACCGCGCTCTCTGACTTCATTGCTTATGCTCTCGCGCAGGGCGCGATCAGGACGATAACTATGAAATTCCAATCCGTCAAGGAGCGCGCAGACGTACTGAACACTGCCGCCGCATACGATCGGTTTTCTTTTTTGTGCGATCAAGCTACGAAGGAGCGAAGTCGTTTCCTCGACGTACATCGCTACGCTGTACGATTCACAGGCATCCCGCGTATCGAATAGATGATGAGGTATCTCTCGGCGCTGTTCTACTGGGGGCTTTGCCGTCCCGATATCGAATCGTCGATAGATCTGCATCGCATCGCCGTTGACGATCTCGCCATCGATCTTTTGTGCCAGCCGAAAGGCCAGAGACGATTTGCCTGACGCTGTAGGACCCGTGATTACGGGAATTGCATCGGCGCGACTGATTACGAGTTCAAGGAGTTTCTCTTCAAGTTCATGAAAGTAGGACGAACGAAAGGCGCGGTCTGTTTCCATCGACTGTGACACCTCAATCCTCCTCTCCTCTATCTTTTTAACGCACTCTTCCCGGCGTATCGATTGAAAGAAAGCGTAAAAATGATGTCAGACAATTCTGCCGAAAAGTTTTTCGATCTCAGACTTCGAAAGCTTGATCGCGACGGGGCGTCCGTGCGGACAGTGGTAAGGATTTGTCAAGGTCGTCAACCTCTCAAGGAGCTGACGGATCTCGTCCTCGCTCAACCGATCGTGTGCTTTGACGGCCGCTTTGCAGGCGACGAGGTGCAAGATCTCCGTATCCTCAACCGTATTGCCTGTCCTGTGCGCATCTTCCAGGCAATCGAGCGCGGCTCGAAGCGCGGCTACGGGATCGATACCGACATCATCGAATCGGCTTCCTGCCGGGACGGAACGCACGACGACTGACTGACCGCCGAAAGGCTCATACTCAAATCCGAGCGATCGAAAATGTTCCTCCTCGTCCGTCAGGAACGCCATCTCTTTTTGACTGACGTGGACGCGCACGGGAACCAACAACATTTGGCCGGGCGAACGTTCGTTTCGATTATCCACGCGTCGCCTCAGCAGCTCCTCATAGAGTATGCGTTCGTGTGCGGCATGTTGGTCGATGAAGATCAGCGATTCTCCGTCATCGAGCAATATGTACGTTCGGAAGAGGACGCCGATAAGGCGAGCGTTAAGGAGCGAATGGACTTCTCCCTTTTGAAGAAGGTCCGCTTCTTCGGAAATAGACGGCTCTCGAACGTCAACCGCTTCGATCTGAGCTAGGTGCGCAACGTCGAGTGTAGGAAATTGCGTTTGTCTCGGGAGTTCTTCGCGATCGGAAACGGGCGTTAATACGGTCTCTTTATCATGTATCCCTGGCCGCGACGTAACGGACTTGTCGCCGTCCGATGCGTCGTCTCGAATAAGCGATACACCCGTACCGTCAGAGATATCAGTCAAATTTTCGATTGTCTTCGGATGTGCGCGTGTAGACAAATCATCCGATTCCGCGGCGCCGCGGTCGCCTGTGAGTTCGACCTCGATGAAATGGGCTCCCCTCTCGAAAGCGGCTCGAAGGGCTTGGTAGACGGCTCTGAAGACGATGCGCTCGTCCCAGAAGCGCATCTCGAGTTTTTGCGGGTGGACGTTGATATCGACAAGATTGCCGGGAATCGTGATGTTCAGGACGAGCTGAGGAAAGCGTCCGCGCATGAACCATGTCTTTGAGGCTTCATCGGCTGCCGCGCGCAGTGCGCCCGACTGGATGACGCGCCCGTTGACGATGAAAATCTGGCGCGAGCGATTGTGTCGCGCCGCGTCGGGTGTCGTGACGAATCCCGAGACGTGGACGGGAGGCACTTCGCCTTTGACAGGCACCATGGCTTCGGCGACGTCGGGGCCGAATACTGCGTAAATGGCGCTCAAAAGGTCGTTATTCCCCGGTGTATAGAGGACTTCGCGGCGCTCCTGATCGCGATCGAGTCGAAAAGAGACGTCGGGACGCGTTAATGCGATTTTGCCCGTCACATCGGCGACCGCGCCGGCTTCGGCAGCATCGCTCTTCAAAAATTTATAGCGCGCGGGCGTATTGTAGAACAAGTCGCGACACGTGATGACGGTACCGGGAGAAATGCCGCAAGGTCCCGAGGAGAGCAGTTCGCCGCCTTCGACGACGACACGCGTACCCTCGGCTGCATCCCGTGTACGCGTTCGCAGTTCCAATCTCGAGACGGCGGCAATCGACGGGAGCGCCTCGCCTCTGAACCCGAGCGTATTGAGCTCGTGCAAATCGTCGGTCGTCACGAGCTTGCTCGTCGCGTGACTTTCAATCGCCATCAGGGCGTCTTCGGGACTCATGCCGCTGCCGTCATCTTCACATGAAATCAGTCGAATACCGCCGTTTTCGATTCTGAGCCGAATGACGGAAGCTCCGGCGTCAAGCGCATTGTCGATCAGTTCTTTGACGACGGAAGCCGGTCGTTCAATCACCTCGCCGGCGGCGATGCTGTCGATCGTGTGACGGTCGAGTTTATGTATGGTCGAGGTCATCGTTTACTCCTCTCCGCTTTGGCGCTTTCTCTTGACGGCTAATTCTTTGAGGTCGATGAGGAGGCTGTAGGCGTCGACAGGGCGCATGTGGTCAATGTCGGCCTCTTCCAAACGCTCGATGATCGTGTCTGCGACACGTACAGCGTACGCCTCGCTGAAAAGATCGAGTTGTCCGTCCATCGCGCGTGCGCTGCGTCGCACGAACGAGCGCCTCTCTCCTTTGCTTTTCTCAATTTGCACCATGAGTTCTTTCGCGCGGGCGACGACGGCATCCGGCATGCCGGCAAGCTTCGCGACGTCGATCCCGTAACTGTTGTCGGCTCCGCCGGGGCGAACGCGATGCAAGAAGACGATGTCGCCGTCCTGCTCCGAGACATCGACGTGACAATTAAAAACGCCCGGCAACGTGTTCCCCAGATCGATCAATTCATGGTAATGCGTCGCAAACAGGGCGCGCGAGCCGAGAAAGCGCGTGTCGGCGATGTACTCCATAACGGACCATGCGATCGATAAGCCGTCGGATGTTCCCGTCCCTCGCCCGATTTCGTCAAGAATCAGGAGGCTCTTCGGCGTTGCCTGTTCAAGGATGGCCGCCATTTCGCTCATCTCGACCATAAAGGTCGACTGGCCGCCTGCGAGGTCGTCCGATGCGCCCACACGCGTCATGATGCGATCGACAATCCCGATCGACGCGGCTTCCGCCGGGACAAAGCTGCCTGCCTGGGCGAGTAAGACGATCAGGGCGACTTGACGCATGTAGGTCGATTTCCCCGACATGTTTGGGCCCGTCAAGATCATGAGCCTCCGATCGTCGCCGTTAAGGTCAATGCTGTTCGCGACAAAATCGCTCTCGCCGCTCAAAATCTGTTCGACAACGGCGTGGCGACCGTTCGTGATCGAAAGCGTATCATCTTCGAGAATGGTCGGGCGGCAGTAGCGGTGGCGTTCGGCGACGTTGGCGAACGAAAGCAGTACGTCGAGCTCGGCAAGTCCGCGAGCTGTCGTCTGCAGTTCCGGCAAGCGCGATGAAACCGCCTCGCGAATGTCGGCAAACAGCTCGTGTTCAAGCGATTTCAGCTTATGTTCCGCACCGATGATCTTGTCCTCTTTTTCCTTCAGCTCGGGCGTGATGAAGCGCTCCGCGTTGACGAGCGTCTGGCGTCTCGTATAACGGTCGGGCACCTTGTCGAGCTGACCCTTTGAAACTTCGTAGTAATAGCCGAACACGCGGTTGTAGCCTACTTTCAGGTTCCTGATGCCCGTCTCTTCGCGCTCTTTCGCCTCAAGCGAAAGGATGTAGTCGCGACCGTGGATCGTGATGTCTCGAAGCTCGTCGACATCGGTATTGTAGCCGTCGCGAATGATACCGCCCTCCGTGATCGTGAGAGGCGGTTCGTCGACGATGGAGCGATTCAACAAATCGGCAAGTTCCGGCAAAGCGTGTATCTTATCGCGGAGCCCGGCAAGACCCTCCTCCTCTTCCGTTTCAAGCAATGAGAGGAGCGGCGGTATGCGCTGTAACGTCCCTCTCAGCGCCGCCAGATCGCGCGGCGTGACCGATCCCGATGCAATCCTGCCCGACAGCCTCTCGATGTCGTAAAGGCCTACCAGAGCCTCCTGAAGCGATTCGCGCAATATGAAGCGATCGTACAATGCGGCGACGGAGTTCTGCCGTCTCATAATGGCGTTGCGATTGATGAGAGGCTGTTCGAGCCACGAACGCAAGAGGCGACCGCCCATCGCCGTCTTCGTTCGGTCAACGGCCCAGAGGAGACTCCCGCGCCTCTTTCTGTCACGGATTGTCTCCGTAATCTCAAGGTTGAAGCGCGTTGAGCGGTCGAGCACCATGTATTCACGAATTTTATAAGGCTGAATATCGCGTATCTGGTCGGGAGTCTTTTTTTGTGTCTCCGACAAATACGTTAACAAAGCGGCGGAAGCGCGAGGCCACAAGACGTCTCCGTCGGAAAAGCTCAATCCGAAAGAACGCGCTGCGTCGGATGAAAACGCGCTGTCGTGGAGTACCGTACACGTGACGGCTTGGCGTTCGAGGTAGTTCTGAAAGCGACGATCGGTCGCGAACATCTCATTGACGACAAATTCGACGGGATTGAGACGTGAAAGCTCATCGAAGAGCTGTGCCTCGCCATTCGACGACAGAAACTCCGTCGTCTCAAACCTTCCGGAGGAGAGATCGCAAGCGGCAAGACCGAACGCGTCACTTTCACGGCAGACGCAACATAAGTATTGAAAAGACCGGGCATCGAGCGATTCGGGATCAGTCTGTGTGCCGGGCGTCACGACGCGTACGACATCGCGCGCGACGAGGCCCTTTGCCGTCGCCGGGTCTTCGACCTGATCGCAGATGGCGACTTTATACCCTCGGTTGAGCAGACGCTTCAGATAAGAATCGGCGGCGTGGTGCGGCACACCGCACATCGGTGCGCGCTCATCAAGTCCGCAATCGCGTCCTGTCAGCGCGAGCTCAAGCTCGCGGGCAGCCGTGACCGCGTCGTCGAAAAACAGCTCGTAAAAATCACCGAGGCGAAAGAAGATGAGACAGTCGGGATATTTCTCCTTCTGCTCAATCAGCTGGAGCATCATCGGCGTGAGCTGTGTCTTGTCTACATTGTCAAAGGTAAGCGCCATGACTTTCCTCCGAACTCATTTATCTTCCCGTATCATCTTGCCGTCCAAGGAATTGATGTTTGCGCGCTCGATCGCGACGCGGACGACGTCGCCGCGATTAACTCCATCGCGTGAATCGTCGCGACATAAGACATTATCTGACAGCGCGCCGGCAAAATTGACAAGACGATCGTCGTGCGTCCGACCGGACAAGACCATGTCGTCACGCCGGCTCCTGCCGTCGACGAGAACATCTACAACTTTACCTTCCATTGCCTTGTTTGAAGCGAGACTGCAGCCGTTCTGATATTCTACCAGACGCATGAATCGTTCACGGACAACATCCTGTTCACTTTCATCGTACCATTCTGCAGCCGGAGTCCCGACGCGAGGACTGTATAAAAAAGTAAATGCCGCGTCGAATTGCGCCTCTTCCATGACGCGGAGCGTCGCCTCGAAATCTCCCTCCGTCTCACCCGGAAAACCGACGATCAGATCGGTCGTGATGCTGATTCCGTCGCGGCATGACCGCAATTTGCGAACGAGGTCGAGATACCGCGCCGAATCGTACCGGCGATTCATACGCTGGAGTATCCTGTCGCTTCCCGACTGGAGCGGCAGGTGGATGTGCGATTCGACTCGAGGCTCCCGCCCTATCACCTCGATCAACTCATCAGAGAGATCTTTCGGATGTGACGTCATGTAGCGAACGGCCCATAAGCCGTCGATATGACTGATCTCACGGAGCAACTCGGCAAAGGTCGGAGCGTCGGCCTCTCCCCTCTTTCTGAGATCGTTTCCGTATGAATTGACATTTTGACCGAGCAACATGATCTCTTTGGCGCCGAGCTCGACGGCTCGTCTCGATTCTTCGAGAATCTTTTCGTAATCGCGGCTCCGTTCGCGCCCGCGCGTATACGGGACGATGCAGTATGAACAGAAATTGTTGCAACCGGTCATGATCGTGACAAGCGCGCGATGCGGGTCGCAGCGCCGTACGGGCAATGTCGTGTCGTCACCGAGTCCGCGCCATCGTGTCAAATCGGCCGTTCTCCTCTTACCGGCTTCGTCCACGAGTACCTCCAAAAGTGCGTGAGGCAGAACGCGAACATCGCCGGCGCCGAGAATAAAATCGACGTAGGGAAACGTCTCCATAACCGTCTTGACGTGCAGATCCTGCTCCATCATGCATCCAAAAACGCCGATCACGGGCCAACCGCTTTTTCGGATCGGTTTAAGGCTTCCCAGATGACCGTAGAAGCGGTTGTCGGCGTTGGCACGGACACTGCATGTGTTAAAGAGGACGATGTCAGCGACGTCGGGAGAGGCTGCAGGACGAAAGCCCATTTCCTCTAAAATGCCTGCCGCAAGCTCGCTGTCGCGGTCGTTCTGCTGGCAGCCGAATGTTCGCACGAAGTAAGAGGGAGATCTTCCAGTGTCACGAGCAAAAGAGTCGGTCCAACGTTTAACGATCGCCATCTGTCCGTCAAAATTACGCTCTGTTATCGTTCTCTTTTCGTCAAAATCAATTTCCATGTTCAATGATGCGTATCGCTTTTTCGCGTTCCGTCAGAATGGCTGTCTCTTGGACGTAAGCCATCGACCAAAGACCCAACGCCATCGATCGACTGATTTTCGCGCATTAACCTCTTCGTCGCGGTAGAAATCGAGCAACGTGCGCAACGATTCATCGTCACGCACGACGGGCGTTCCCTCCGGCGCGTAGAGCGCCCGTTCAATAAATCGGAAGAACTCGGTCGGGAACGTCGAAAGGCGTTTGTTCTCGACACGCAGGATGAAGTTGCGGACCGACTCGCATTCATCGCGCTTCTCGCCTTTCAACTCCCACAAGGCGAAGATATCCCATGTAATGCGTATGACGAGTTCCTTGACTCCCCAGCGTGACAACTTGCGTTCGATGTAATCCTCTCGGTGCCGGATTTTATATATGTAATGACGCCACGATAAATATAGCAAAAACGGTACGAGATAGAGTAACCATTTGAGTGACACCGTGCTGCCGCCGCCTCCCGTCGGTTCGGTACCCGATTCGTTCGGCGTCGGATCAGGAACCGTCTCGATGACGGGATCTGAAGGCTCTGTTACTTCCGGGGGTTCAGTCACTAGGGGTTCCTCTTTCTTCTCTTCCCTTTGCTTCGCGTAATCGGTGCGCGCCAAGTCGTCAAGCGCATCGCCCGGGGTCGCGTCGATCGGTATCCATCCCGCTCCGGAGATCCAAACTTCACACCACGCGTGCGCGTTCCGCCCTGTCAGAACTTGCTGCTGTGTCGCCCCCGGCTTTGTGGCAGGTACGAGAAATCCTTCGACATAGCGCGCAGGAATGTTCGCTTCGCGTGCAAGAACGGTCATAGCCGTTGCGAAAAAGGTGCAATATCCCTTCCCTTCATGGAGGAACCACCCGACAAACTCCTCGTTTTCTGCAGGACTTGAGGCCACGAGAGAATACGTCAAGCGCGTCGCCAACGTCTCGCGAATGAGTCCGATGACATCGGCATCGGTGATCGCCTGATCGCGCCGGTAGATCGCCCGATGAAGAGCCTCGTCGAACTGCATGACGTTTGTCTCGAGGGCGGGCATCGAAGGAAGCTCCAAATAGGGAGCGCGTTCCTCGGCTGTCAATTGTTGTGATTCCTCGATCGGGACATTATAAATTACATTGAGGCGTTGTATATTTTCAGCTGACAATAAGTGCAGCGCGTTAAACGACTGCCCCGTCGACGTATACCCTTCCTTCGGTACGAGTTTGTCGAGATACATTTGTCCAGCAGTATTGAAATATGAGCTGAAAGCCCCGGTCGAACCGAATCGCTCGAACTGACGCGGCCTGCCGCTCTGAAAGACGACTTGCTGATCTTGTTCCGGATGAATCGAGATGCGAGTCTCTCGCAAGACGAGCCTCATGAAGTCATCGTCGTTGACGTGAGGAACTCCGATGTGTTTACCCTGTGCTTCCTTATTTGCGCGATGTCCGAACATCCAATTCGGATTCATGCTTTCCGGGATCCAGCCTTGACCCGTATACGTGCGGTAGGCCGATCCTTTCAACCAGAGAGGACGACCGTCCGTCTCAATGGATAGAAATGGCGCGCTACTCGGCTTCGCCGTCCCTCCGATCTTCGTCTCAAGCGGATAGTACCCGAATTCTTTCAGCGAGAATTCCTTGTACTCGATCGGCTGGTCGCCGTAGCCGTACTTCTTGCCGACCATGCGCGAAATCCGGTCGTCAAGCCATTGGTTATGGAAGAAGTCTGTCGGCAAAGCGACGTTAAGCAGGAAGATAAGGCACGTCATGAAAAGCGCGCTCAGCGCGGCCCAATTGCGTCTAGACGCCTCTCCCGAGCTCAATTTCATTTTTCTGTCGGTCATCTCCCCGAGCGTCGTATATCGGGTTCCCGAAGGCTTTCTTTCGGCGAGGAAACGCAGGACGACAAGCATCGCCAAGAGATAGAGTACTTTTATCTCAGCTCCGTGCACACCTTTATCAAGGAACTCACCGAGTCCGTATGCTATGGAAACGACGAGTCCCATAGCGAACGGCGCTGCCGAGAGGTTGATCCAAGTAAACATAAAGAGGCTGAGCACGACGGCAAAGACGGTGGAGACGCCGGAGTAATCGACATCAGGCACCTGAATCTGGTAGAAAGCGCTGTAAAACCATTGCCCGATCTCGTCGATAAGAGATCGGAGAGGTTGTCCGATCAAGTGGAATAATTTGACGTCCGGCCATATTAAGGCCGGTACGACAATGACGACGAGCACGCCGAGCGCGACGGTGAACGCGCGTTTGAATTTAAGAAAGATGAGGCAAAAGATGAATGTCGCAACGATTGCCGATACGAGAGTAAGGGCGTCCACCGGCAGTTGAATCGTGCGTAGGAGGATATGTGTCAGGGCGTACGTATACACCATCATGAATGCCGCCTGAATGATGAGCTGGACGCTCGCATTTCTCAAGGGAGCATCCGGTTTCTCCTTGAGCTGGCGCCCGCCTATGGAGAGAACGGATATTGCGGGTCGTCTCATCCTACGCATGCTCACGTCCTGCACTTTCAATGACGTCAAAGACTGAGCGCGGGCGCTGATCCTGCACCTCGACAACTTCAATATCGGCCAGACGGATCATCTTAAGCGCCTTCGCTTCTTCAGGCGTCAGACTGTCCGTCCTGAAATGAAAGAAAATCACTTGATACGCTTTCTGTTGAAGCTCGACCATCGAAGCGGCTGTCGCCTCTGAAATGCGCGACGAAAACAACAGGTAGCGATCACGGGAACCTGACCCTCTACGACGCTCGATCGTCTCTCCGAGCGTCGGAAGCGTGTCGGGCTCCATCATCGCTAATAAACGCCTGTAACGCAGCGGGTCGTTGGCAAGTCGCAGTCGATCGGCGACGGAGTCGGCCGAACCCGTATGTAACGAAACGACCATATCATGTTGGATAAGCCATGAGATCGTGCCCGCGACGTTGTCGAGGATCAGGTCGCGAAGTGACAGCGCATTATCGCACGAAGATACGTCGTCGAGTAAAGAATAGCCGGTAAAATCATCGAGAAGAATATGCGTCTCTATCGCGAGAGGCGCCTCATACTGTTTGACGACAAATTCGTTCATGCGCGAGCTGACTTGCCAGTGGATTCGCCTGATGTCGTCTCCTTCGCGGTATGCGCGCATCGTATCGATCTCATCGCTCCGTTCTTCGACACGACGCTTTGCAAGCTCGCTCTCGTCGACTTGTCGGAATGCCTTGATGACCGTATTGTCGGTTCTCTCGGGCAAAGGCAGTACGTATGTCATCATTCGTATGTCACGGTTGCGGTATATCTTTTTAAATTTAAAAAGTCCGAATAATGAGCGCGCTTCGAGGCGCGCCTCGTCGAGGATTAGTCTTCCCGTATGACGAGCCTCAACGGAAAAATAAAGTTCCATTTCATCGCCGGCGCGAAGGTCGCGGTAAGTGACTTCTTTCAGCGAGCGGACGCTCTTATCGATTGAACCGTACCGAGCCGTCAATTTGATCCTGAGCGGCATCAGGCGCGTTTCAAGGCGCACAGGCAAAATGAATCGGACGATCTCTCCGCGCGGTGTTTCAGGATCGACTTTGATCGTTCCCGTTACGAAACGCTTTCTGACGTAGAAAAGCTCAATAAGCGATGCGATAATCAGGACGATCAACGTCAGCAGAAGGATCGAAAAGACCTCGAAACCGAAATAGCTCGCTCCCCCTAAAAGCGGAAGAATGAGCAAAAGACAAATGACGAGAAAAACGGTCATTGACGCGCGGGAACCGGCACCTGCCGCAAAATGACATCGAGAATCTGTGCCGAGTCGATACCCTGCACACGCCCCTCTGCACGGACTAAAAGCCTGTGCTGCAAAACGGGGTGGAAGAGTTGCTGAACGTCATCGGGAACGACGAAACCTCTCCCCTCAAGCAATGCCCTTGCCTTGGCGGCCTGCAAGAGCATCAAAGTCGCCCTCGGTGAAGCGCCAAGCTCGATATCGCGATGCGAACGCGTCTTCTGTGTGAGGTGCGAGATATAATGCTTGATCGGATCGGCAACGTAAACTTGACGCGCCGTCTCCTGCAACCAGATGACGTCTTCAGACGACGCGACGGGGCGTAAATCGGCTAGAGGCTCGTCTTCAGAGAAACGATCCAGGATAATAAATTCCTCTTCGAAGCTCGGATAGCCGAGAGTGATCTGCATCATAAAACGATCAAGTTGCGCTTCGGGAAGAATGTAAGTCCCCTGCTGCTCAATAGGGTTCTGCGTCGCGAGAACGATGAACGGCTCCGGCAGTCGGTATGTTTTCCTGTCAACGGTCACCTGATTCTCCTGCATCGCTTCCAACAGCGCCGACTGCGTCTTGGGCGACGTTCTGTTGATCTCATCAGCGAGCAAAATTTGTGTCATAATGGCGCCGGGCCGGAACTCGAATTCACCCGTTTTCGGGTTGAAGACGTTGTAACCCGTCACGTCGGAAGGCATCACGTCCGGAGTAAACTGTATGCGGGAGAACTGTAAATCGAGCGAGCGCGCGAGCGCACGCACCATCGTTGTTTTGCCAATCCCGGGAACGTCTTCGATGAGCAAGTGCCCTCTCGCCGTCAAAGCGATCATGATCAGGCGAATCGTCGATTCCTTGCCGACGATGACGCGATTAATGTTCTGTTCAATCGATCGACATAGGACGACCGCGTCTTCTATATCTCTACTCATTTGTCAGCTTCTTTCTTTTCATCAATTATTTCATCGGCATCGCTTTTAACGTTTGATTGATCGACTGCCGTAAGCTCCTGTTTTGACTCGCGCCTCGCTCGAATCGCCATTTCGAGACCGCTCGCCTCGGAGCGCCTTCTGCTCTCGGATGCAGGCTGCGCGTTCCGCTCGGAGACGAAAGCAAGATCTTCGCTCGAAAAAATGTAAGGCTCCGTCGTCTGTTCACGGTCGTGATGAAGAGGCGCCCGATTGGACAAAAAGGTCGGGATCGTCGTTTCATAGTCTTTTGCCGGTGTCATATGTTTTGCGTCGGGTAACGATGTATGTCTTTCCGGCTCGAGCGGGCGATTTATATATATTTGCTTTTCTGTGTCGTCGCGGGAGCGGAACAACGCCGACGCACCGTGTGCGGAATCCGCTAAACGACGTCGGACTCTTCTCGAAATCTTCTTGCGCGGCAGAACGGCCGTCCTGACCGCAATTTCAGGTCTTAATCGAAAGGCATCGAGATTGCCCATACGACGAATATCGGAAAAAACGGCCATCTCAGAATATTCAGCGACGGTTAGCGGTTTTTGGAATCGTACGGCAAGAAACAGTTCTTTTCTCGAACGCGGATTACGCGCGATCCACGCACGCACATGGTAAAGTCGCGGCACCGATTGTAAACCTGCCGCTTCGCCGATTTGAATATCATTCATCGACTCCAGCGTTTTTCCGTACAACAGGATCATCTTTTCGATCTCATCAAGCGGAATGACACGTTCGCTGATAGGGTCTTCAACGATGAGCTCGTCGTATCTCGTGATGAAAAGCCGGCAAGGCATTCCGGTCATGCTCGAAAGTCCCGAAATGACCGTCAACTCGCCGCCCCACTTCGCCTTTCGTTCGCGCGTATCGCTCTTGATACTGCGCTTGAGCTGGAATGTACGGATTCGATTCCAGATCATGGCGCCCAAAGAGGACGCCATCAAAGCGAAGCCGACGTAATATCCGAGAACCCCCTTCCAGACGAGGATTAGCGAACTGACAAAGACGATGAAAAGAGTCAAAATCATACGGATATTCTATCATACGCCGATCACGAGACGACGCGCCAATGAGGCCGCATGCGGATTTGGTCGGAAGAGAGTATGCGTCACCTTCAGCTCAGCCTTTTGACAGCGCTTGTCATTCGTTGAGATTGAGAATTTCAACGATTTCGCCCGTCTGCTTGTGGATGTGGTGAGGCGGTACGGAGATGCGTACCGATGACAGCGGATAGACGATGCTTTTCGCGCCTATCATCACACCGGGGTTCAATACGGCATTGCAACCGACTTCAACCGACTCCGCCACCATCGCCCCGAACTTCCTAAGTCCCGTATCGAAGCTCTCGTCTTTATAGCGGACGGTGACGGAGCGCTTATCTGCTCGAAGATTCGAAGTGATCGAGCCCGCTCCCATGTGAGCTCCTACGGCGAGAATGCTGTCACCTATATAGTTGTAATGCGGAACTTCTACATGCCCGAGAAGAAGAGAATTTTTGATCTCCGTGGCGGTTCCCACAACAGTGGACGGTCCGATATAGGCGTTACCTCTAATGAACGCGCCCGGTCTGAGCTGTGCTCCCGCCTCGATGATAGCCGGGCCTTGAATTGTTGAGAATTCAGAGATCGTCGCTTCCTTTGAAATCCAGATATCGTCACCGATCTTCTCATAGTCGCACGATGACAGTGACGCGCCCAACGCCTTGACAAACGAACTGATCTTGGCGAGCAGTTCCCACGGATAGAGTGAATCTGAAAAGAATCCGTAAAAGAGAGCGTTCTCATCGATATTAAAAAACTGTACCGTTTTAAGGTCGTCTAAAGACATGGGAGTCTCCCCTTTCGATTGCAAGATATACGCAATAATGCGCGTATATCTTGCATTTTATCATACTCATACCGTTTGACGATTTGATATCGACAGCTTAGAATGGTCTCTGCGAGGTGTGGCGCAGTTGGCAGCGCGCGTGGTTTGGGACCATGAGGCCGCAGGTTCAAGTCCTGTCACCTCGACCAGTATGAGTGTCCTTATAGGATTCGAGAATTCCGTGAGGACACTTTTCGTTTTAATTGCTTGCTTCGTTCACATAAACCCTTTTGTTTTTGTTGCTCTCTCGCCAATTCGTCCGTTTTTCTTCCAGATTCATTTGATCGGAAACCTGTTTCCAGTAAAGTTGCCATCATCTGAAAGGAACATACTGGCTGAATAGTGCAAAAGCTGTACTCCAGTTGCCGGCACGATGGGGCACGAGGGCACGAGGGCGCTGATATAAAACAGCTTGAATATAGTTAACTTTATATAGTAATATTATAAAATCAGATAACCGAAATGTACCTGGCAGCAAAAGCTATTGAAAGCTTTCGAACCTGATCAAACTCACCCGAATCAGGGGTGAGGATGGAAAGGGAAACGATGGAGAAGAGTAGATACGGCTATGAGGAAGCAAAGCACGGCGAAACGTTCGCCGTGCATCGATCGTTGTTCAAAAGATATGGAGAAATGCAATGAAAACGAAATTCCTACTTTTTGCCCTCGTGACCATCCTGACTCTGGTCGGGACAGCTGGTTGCGGAACGGCAGAAGAACCTGCGGCAGTGTCGACGCCATATGAGCCGGAGGCAGTACCCGTCCATCCAACGCTTCTGGCCAAGTATGAGGAGTTCTTTCCGCCCGCAGTGTTAAACGTAACAGACGGTGTCTGGGTTGCCAGAGGATACAACCGTGACAATCCCGTGCTTATCGAGGGCGACGACGGCTTGATTGTCGTAGATCCCGGGGAAAGCATTCCCGCAGCACAGACGGTCAAGGATGCGTTCAATGCCAAACTAGACAATATCTTCGACAAGAAACCCGTCAAAGCAATCATCTACACCCACCACCATGACTGCCATGTCAACGGCACCTCTGTCTTTGCCGACGAGCAAACGGAGATCATCGGTCACGAGAGCCTGCTGAGTAACATGTTCAGCGAGTGGTTTGGCCCGGTCTATCCGTCGCGAGTCGAGGGCGGCCTCAAGATGACAGGAATATTGTTCCAGGACGCACCCGTCCAGGAAGGAAAAGGCTGGTATGCCGGCTATGCGCTTGCCGGGCCGCAGATTTTCGGGGCATCAGGCTTCCTAGCGCCGACAAAGACCATCAAGGAAGATACAAGGTTGACGATCGCCGGTGTTGATGTAGATCTCTTTCCCGTAGCCGGTGAGACGACAGATGTCCTCTTAGTGTGGTTGCCGCAAAAAGAAGTTCTGATCCAGATCGCCGTCGTCTACGAGGCCTTTCCGGCTATCTCGACCACGAGAGGCAGCCGCCTGAGGGATCCGCTGGATTACGTCAATACCCTGAAAATTGCCAGAGGACTCAATCCCGAATACCTAGTGACAATCCATGGCCCCAATCCCGTCACCAGCGGAAAAGAAAACGTCAGCCAATACCTCACCAATTTCAGCGATGCAATCCAGTTCGTGAATGACCAAACACTCTACTACATGAACAAGGGCTATACGGCTGGGGAGATGATGGACCTGATCGTGTTGCCGCCCCATCTTGCCTCCAGTCCCTATTTGCAGGAGATTTATGGTTCTAAAGAATGGAACATCGTCCACATCTTCCGCTATTACCGCGGTTACTACACCGGAGAAGTAAGGGACCTGTTTCCACAGACTACCCAAAGTGAGGCAGAGATGTCGGCCTTCCTCGCTAAAGGCGATGGTGATTTGGCAAGTAAAGCCCAAGCGGCTCTGGATATCAACCCGGTATGGGCATTGAGACTCGCCGACGATGCGCTCTTACTGGATCCGGATAACACTGTGGCATTCGAGACCAAGAAGGCGGCCATGCTGACCCTAGCGGAAAACACGATGAATTCGCAGGCGCGCAACATGCTTCTGTCCGATTACTTGTTGATGACTGACCAGTCCCAAAGAACCTACCCGTTCGGTAATCCAAAGCTTATTTTTTCGAAAATTGGCGATCACTTCGTTGAGTTGATGCCCATGACCACCCTGCATCGCATCCTTGCCGTCAGTCTCAATGCATCGAAATCGATGGATAAAGACATCGTCGTCAGCCTTCAGCTTACCGACATCAAGATGAATGACCCCAAGGCGCCGGATCACTACACGTTGAACGTTCGTAAGGGCATCCTCGAGGTAGATCCCCCATCCGCGAGCAAGGGCCAGTTCGAGATCGTGACCGACTCGCTGACCTGGAAGCAACTGGTTCTGACGAAGCTCAGTCCTAAAGACGCCGTGGCAAATGGAAAGTTGGTTATTTCCGGAGGAACTCCAGAAAACTTCTATTCTTTCATGGAGCTTTTTAATTAAAGAAAGACACGGAAGCGGCTCAGTTGCCAATCCTAAAAAATCGCAAAAAATCGGCGTTAAGAGCCGATTTTTTGTCATTCTGAAAAAAACAGGTTTGTAAAATAGTCTACAGCTTGCGATACAAGTCTTCTTCCATTTTTGCGTCTCTTGTCTTTTTTACGTAGGAAAATATGCCCATCATTCCGATAAACATACCGCCAATCATACAAATGAAGGCAACAAGAGTCAGAAAGAAATGTGCAGGTAATACTTTTGCGACTTGCAAACCGGATATGGTGACACACAAAACTAAGAGCACACCGCCGGTTATGATCATATTTCTATCGCTAAATCGCATCCGAATAACCTTTCATTTAATCTATTCTTCGAATTCGCGCACGATCGGCCGATCTTTAAAGAGCCAACACGTCACGGTGTGTTTATTCCCTAAATCAAACTCCGGCGGCCTCTTCACGTCACAGAGCCCCTTCTCGATGAGCTCGCAACGCGGATGGAAACGACAGCCTGCCGGAGGGGTCACCAAACTGGGCGGCTCACCTGCGGGAACTTTCTGAAACTCGTCGACGTTCTTCGGATCGGGGTCTGAAGTAGCCGCCAACAACGCGTGAGAGTAAGGATGCGCCGTTTCGTTAATCAGTTGCGACTCGGGAGCCTTCTCGATCACTTGACCTGCGTACATGACATAAATGTATTCAGAGAAGTAGCGTACGGTTGCAAGGTCATGTGTGATGTAAATAACTGCCAAGTTGTGCTCTTCCTGCAAAGTGCGCAGGAGCTTCAGAATCTCAACGCGAACGGAAGCGTCAAGCATCGAAACAGGTTCGTCAGCGACCAACAGGATAGGGTTCAGAATCATCGCGCGGGCGATGACGACGCGCTGCTGCTGACCGCCGCTCAACTGATGGGGGAATTTCCTAAGAAAGTCGTCAACGGGCGTCATGCGTACTTCTTCAAGAACTTGTCGAACACGCGCCACCCGTTTTTTACGATCCTTGATACCGTTAATCTTCAGAGGCTCCTCAAGAATGGTCTGCACATCCATAAAGGGCGCCAGCGCCCCATAGGGGTCCTGCTGGACAAATCCGATTTTGCGACGAAGGTTTTTGAGGCCTTGCGATCTCAATTTATTGATGACTTCACCGTCGAAAGTTATCGTTCCGCCAGTCGGCGTGTTGATTCTCAGAATTGTCTTCATCAAGCTCGTCTTTCCGCAGCCTGACTCGCCGACAATCGCGATCGTCTCACCACGCTTCAACTTCAGATCGACACCGTCAACTGCCTGCACGAACCCGGCGTGTTGAAAGCCGCGTTTGCGAAGCTCAAAGTATACTTTGAGACCGTCAATCTCTAAAATAAAACCGTCATCTCCGTCGTTTAATTCGGATGGAACAGAATTAACTTCAGCAAGTTCTTCGATATAATCCGTCATGATTCTTCACATCCCCCTTCCTCTTCGTAGAGCCAACATTTAACGCAGTCGTCACCGAATTGGAAGACAGGCGGCTCTTCCTCACATTTTCCGTGGCGATGTTCACAGCGCTCCTTAAACCTGCAACCCGTAGGCGGGTTGATCAGTGAGGGAGGTGTTCCCTCGATAAACTCTGGCTCCTCGCGCTCACGGAGGCGTGGAACGCTCGCCATAAGTTTGGCTGAATAAGGATGTCGCGGTTTACTGAAGAAGCGATGCGATTCGCAGACTTCCACAATTTGACCGGCATACATGACAGCCACGATATCGGCAAGCTCCGAAGAAGTGGAAATATCGTGCGTGATCAGAATGAAGCTCGTATCGAGATTCGCCTTGATGCGTTTCAATAAGTTAAATATGTTCGCCTGTGTCAATACGTCCAAAGCGGAAGTAGGCTCATCGAGAATGACCAAATCGGGGCCCGTGATGAGAGACATGGCAATCGCAACGCGCTGGCGCATGCCGCCCGACAATTCAAACGGATACCGCATCAGAAAGTCGACGGGAACGCCGACATTTCTGAACATCAAAGCCGCTTGCTCCATCGCGTCATCTTTCTTCATGCCGAAGTGGACGATCATAGGTTCCGCTACCTGGTCGCCGACTCTCAAAACAGGGTTGAGGGAGTTCATAGCAGCCTGAGGCACCATGGACATCTTAACCCAGCGAATCTGCTCTCGATAATCTTCTTCGCTCAACTTCATGGTGTCGACATCGTGTAAGATGACCTCTCCCGAGTAGTGAGCGACATTTCTCGGCAATAGACGTAAGACAGCCTTGGCCAAGGAGCTTTTACCGCAACCGGATTCACCGACAACGACGACTGCTTTATTCGTCACAAGATCGAAATTGACGCCGTCAACTGCTTGGACGGGACCTCTAATCGTCTCAAAATGAAGCTTGAGATCTCGAATGCTCAGAAGCAAGTCATGACGGACATCCCCTACTTTATGCGTCACATCGGTGTCGCGGCTCATCAGACGCGCTTTTCGCTTAGCCTCTTCGATCGCGTCCGCATTCGTGATTACTTTATTCTTCGCCATCTTACATACCTCTCAGTCTCGGATTAAAGATTCTATCAAGCGCAAAGCCCAAGAGCGCGAATCCAAATCCTGTAATCATCAAGAAGGCGGCAGGTTCAAGAATCCAGTAATACATACCCTGATACTGTGCACCGTACGTCCGAGCATCATTGATGACCTTACCCCATGTGGGGATTGACGGATCGCCGAGCCCCAATAGGGCAAGCGACGCTTCCAAGAAGACGTAAGAAGGAACAGCCGACACTAGACCGGGGATAATCATCGGAATGACGCGCGGAATCATATAGCGTGTGACAATGCGCAGGTCACTTGCTCCATACGCGATCGCCGCCTCGATGTAAGTCGACTCTTTAACCTGTAAAAAGATGGCTCTGTCTGACTTGATTGATCCTGAAAACATGTTCAGAATAATCGTCACCACTAACAATGTCCAAATACTTCGCGAATAGAAAGTACCGACCATGATGAGTACCGCAAAATACGGTATGACCATGTTGACTTCGGTAATCCTCTGAATCAACTCGTCGAACCAGCCACCATACCATGTCCCTATAGCTGCAATAAACATCGTGATAATAGCTGTTCCCAGAGCTGCCGTCAGGCCGAACGCAAGTGCGATCGGAGCACCCCACATCATGGCGACCTTTAAATCACGACGCAGATGGTCAGTACCGAAGAAACCGAAGACCTTACCGTGTGTGATCAGCTCGGCATTGACATCGGAGCCCTCCTCAAAGGTTGTCGCTTGAATAGTTAGCTGATAGGTTCCCTTGTCTATTTCGAATGGGTCTGAGCCAAGCTTCGTGAATATCCCCTGCATCGCATTGGCCGGTTCGTTGCCGCGATGCAAACGCTTCAAACGCGTCCGTAAATTCTCATCCTGCTCGAAACGGTAATTCTGATTTCTCGAAATACCCGTATCGGCAATCTTTATATTTTCACCTGACGGAGTCAGCAGGGTCATCGATACAAACGGGTTTTTCGATTGATAATTCGACGTGAAATATATGAAAATATCCTGCGGAAACTCATTGTAGTTGAAGTCAAATGTATAGACAAATTCGATTGAATTTCCCCCTGATTTGCGTGGTTCAGAGACCTTAGTAAAGTCGTCATCTTCACCGGCTACGACGTCAACCGATTCAGGCAATTTGTTTTTTCGGAACAAGTTGACCCAAGTCGGTCTCGCATTCTTCGGGTTCTTATAGACGACGCTCTCACTCGCACGCCACATTTTAATTGCTTCTTTGTATGGTATTTTCCACATCGTGTAGAACGAAAAGAGAATCAGCGCAAGAACAATGATCATTCCGATAATTGCAGACGGATATCTGGCAACATCTCTAAATGAATCCTTTAGTCGTTTCATCTTGTTACTTGCCTCCCCCCAATTTAACTCTGGGATCCACGATGGCATACAGGAAGTCCAAAAGGAATACCGTAATACCTAACAAGTAAGCCTGAATAATTGTGGTCCCTACGATAACTGCCGTATCGTACTTGCTGACTGCTTCGTAAATGATCGTTCCTAATCCCGGCCAAAGGAAGACAGTTTCCGTCAAGGTCGCTCCTGTCCAAATGCCGACCAGCATGAGCGCAAAGCTCGTGATGATGTTGGGCAATGTGGGGCGCAAGATGTAACGCCTTTCAATGGCTCGCGAGCTCAATCCTTTAGCCTTAGCCATATCGACGTAATCCTCACTTGAGTAAATGAGAAAGAACGTCCGCCACGAGTACGTACTGATCATGAAACTCGAAATGAACAGCGAGAAAGCGGGTAAGATCATGTGTTTTAAAACGCTTAGGAAATACCCGATCTTCGTCGGAGGAGGCGGTGCATCGACCATACCGCCAAAAGGCAAAATTTTCAGATATGCCGCAAAAAAGAGTATCAGAAAAATACCGTAAAACCATGGCGGGATGGAAGATGTCGGCGATAGCGCGACAACGAGCTTATCCCAAAAACTTCCGTAATGGCGCGACAGTACTAACGCCAAAAAAAGTGACACGGCAAACAGAAGTAACTGAGATGTCCCCATCAGCAATAGTGTCGTCGGCAGTCGTTCCAAAATAATATTGCGAACGTAACGGGAGCCGTGATCACTGACCATGAATCGGGCGCGTCCGAAATTGAGAGTCAGGGCATTCTTTAAGTGTGTCAAGGATCGGCGAATAAAGGGCTGATCGAGACCGGCGAGTTTCTCGCGCTCCTGGATCATTGATTCAACGAGCTCTTTCCGTTCAACCTCAGGGATTTGGGTTTTGGCGGACATTGCCGCGACCTCCATTGAAACTTCTTCCCTGATTGCCGATTTCAAAATGGTGTCAACGTACCCACCCATATTTGCGACGAGAATGGTGATATAGACTCCTATGACGATCGTAATCATCAGTAAAATTAGCCGTCTAATGAAAAATCGAGATAGCCTCCTCGCTGTCGCACGCGACGCTTGTTTGCTATATTCGATCGTTGAATTTGAAGATATATTATTATTTTCAGTTGTCATGGGCACAACCTCTCCTGAATCCCAAGAGGGGCAAGCACTAGGGCTTGCCCCCCCTCGGGTGCCTATTTTTAGTCACAAAGAGATTACTTATTGGTAATGAACTCTATCGTTTGGAAAGTAGGCTGTGCGACGACAAGTGAAACAACCGCGACTTCGATCTTGGTTGCACCGTCACCGAACTTGGTGGTGTCATCGCCTGAGAAGTTGATTGCATATTTGCCATCTTCCACGGCTTCGGCGTCGTCGATCAGTACGACATCGTTCTCAGCATTGTAGACGAGGAACTTGACCTTGCTGATGTCATCAAGCTTGTAAGGCTCGCCGTTGAATGTGATAAAGATCTCGAATACGGCTTCTTCACCGGCAGTGACTTGGCCGGGACCTTCGATGTCAACATCGGCGATCATGGGCTCGGAGTAACGATCCCAACGATCGGCAGAATCCGGGAAGTCATCGAAGTGAGCCATGACGAGTGACTTGCCGTTCAGATCGACCGACTTGAGGAAGTACGGACCTGTACCTTGCCAGTAGTTGCCGTAAGCGTCGAAGTGTGCCTTGAGGGCTTTGTAGCGCTCAATTGCTTCATCCTTGGTGATGTATGCGCTAAGAGTCGCCTCGTAAGGAATGGTTCCTTCTTCAATCAGTTTGTCGAGGTGCTTGCCGAGAATTTCAAGGCTGGGACCACCGATCAGGCTCGTCTGCTCAACATCCTTCTCCAACGACTTGCTCTCTGAGTATGCGAGCTCACCGGCAGCTTCGGCGGAGTTCATCATCGCGAATTGCGAGAATGAGCCTTGGCCTTGGAACTGGTTGATCCAGATGGTACCGGCGTCAAAAGCTGTGAGTTCAGCGTCAGTGTAGTACGAATTAGAGTAGCCTTCAATGGTCAAGGGATCTGTGGAGACGATCTTAATGCCGCGGAAGTCCTCCATGAAAATGCCGAAACGGGAAACGGCCTGATTGTCAAAGATAGCAGATGCTTCCTTGGCGCGATCAAAGCCCATGATAAAGGACATGACTATGTCAGCCATCGTGAGGGGGCTGCCATCATGCCATTTCACGACGTCAAAGAGGTCATCTCTAAACGTGACGACAGACTTAACGTTCGCTGTCACTTCAGCACCGCCGTTCTTCTCACCGGACGTGATGAATTGTTGCTTTTCAGCATCCCAGTCCGCCCAGACGTCCTCAGGAACGACGATCGAGTCGGCAAACTCAAGGTTCACCCAATCGAGAGTTTTCCCGACGGGCAAGCCGGTTTTGACGGTCAGATCCGCTTTTTCTGCAAATTGAGGATGGACCAAACCGGTATAAGGATCATAGATAAAGGCATATGAGACGGTCATACGTGCGGCACCCTGGTCACACGTCGTGTTCGATCCCTGAATGGGGTTCCACGGACCGTTGAACAGGAATGGCTGTGTTGCCCAGCGCATCGTTCCACCTTCTTTGTCGCCGAAGCGGAGAGTGAAAGGTGTGACTTGAGCGGACTCAACACCGGCAGCGAGGTCGGTTGTCGCGACGACACCGTCCACGTGAGGCACGAACTGCTTGCTGTCGACGACCATGACCTGCAAGGAGTCTTGCAGACACAGCTCCATCGCGCGAGCCATCATGATGCGACGTTCATCAAGCGTTTTGAAGTCACGACGATAGAGACGGTCGCCGAGCTCTTGGAACTCAGGATCGGACTCGTTCGCCATGAACACGGGGATGCCCTGTGCGGACGTATTGAGATACATTTCCTGGAAGATGTTGGATTGGTCACGATTCAGGACTGATGCGCCCCAACCGCCGGTGTATAGGTGCCATGCCCCTTCGGCAGGATCACCGCTGATCCAGATCGGGCCAAGGTCTCCTCCCGTACCTTCTTGACGTACGACCGTGAAGCCGACTTCTTCCATCTGATCGGCAAGGTAGTTACCCCAGAGTTTACGCGTTCCGTCACCGTCATTACGAATCAGGAATACAACTTCGAGAGGTTTGCCGTCTTTGTCAAACTTTCCGTCTTTGAGCTCATACCCTTCTTTCGCAACTTCAGCGCGAATAATCTCCGCGGCCTTGTCGAAATCGTAAGCGTACTCGGCCTCAAGACGACGGCAGACGTCGACCAAGTCAGCATAGTCACCGAAGTTCGTCATAATCGGGAACCACTTCAGCAATGAACCGCCGGCATAGTACTCTTGATTGATGTAGTTACGGTCAATCAACATGTTGAATGCTTCGCGGATCTTGCGGTTGCGGAACGGGTTATACTCCCCTGATTTGAACTCTGCAGGATTGAACTGAATTGTATAATAAGTGCCGTTCGATGTGACGTACGGGACACCGGAATCCTGCAATTCAGCTAAGCCGTTTGTGCCGAAACCGTTAACGTAGACGTCAATGGCGTCAGCTTTCAACTGAGCGATAACGGCCGACTGATCAATGACCGAGACGACAACTTCATCCAACCAACCGCCCTTACGGTCAGTCTTCGGTTTCTCAGGTTCAGTTACGTCAGGCTCGCTAGGCTCAGGCTCTTTGCTCTCCGAAGGTTTGGTGTCATCGACGGAAGCGGACGGCTTAACAGGCTCCTCCGGCTTCGTACATGCTGTCAACAGCAACGCCAGAACCATGACCAGGGAGAACAAAACTAATGTAAATCGTTTCATACAAAACCCTCCTTATGGTTTTTGGTACAATGTATGGGTATCGGTTGAACTGTAGCGCTAGAGTATAGGTATCTCCACATACCACTACCGCGATCGCCGAAAGAACACCTCATTGCCCATATTATCCCGCCCGAAAAAAAACCGGGCTAATTCAGCGTTCAGTTTAGCATGATGAACTAGGGGTGTCAAGCAAACGATAATTTTTAAATTCCATAATATTCACATTTATTCACCAATTGAACAGTCGAAATACATTCAGAGACAAGGGATTTGCCATTTCCGTCAACCTGTTTAATTAATCATTGTGACGGTTTAATTAATCATTGTTATGTTAATAATTAGACACGATCGTCATAGTATAGGAGTGAACCTGCGGCACTGAATCCTTCACTTTCCCGCGAAATATGGAACATTTGTAAAGTCAGAAATAAAAGACTTGACAAATCCTTAAAACGTTTCCTATAATCACGGGGCGCCGTTTCGGACACGTGGGCCATTAGCTCAGTCGGTCAGAGCAGCCGGCTCATAACCGGTCGGTCCGGGGTTCGAGTCCCTGATGGCCCACCAACACAGACAAGCGTACACACGGGGGAGTTCCCGAGCGGCCAAAGGGGGCAGACTGTAAATCTGTTGTCAACGACTTCGGTGGTTCAAATCCACTCTCCCCCACCACTTGTCCGACGGATCGTCCATTGGTGGGCGGTCCGTTCTTATTAGTATAATTGCCGGTGTGATGGAATGGCAGACGTGTCGCACTCAAAATGCGATGGGGGCAGCCCCGTGCCGGTTCGAGTCCGGCCACCGGCACCAGACGGCGATAATCCGAACCTAATCTTCCTGATAGGAGATGGGTTCGGATTTTCGCTTTACTCCTCCAGAAATGAAGACAGATTTCACCTAGATAGTTGGCTGTGCACTGCATGCCATAGCCAATTTGCGCTCCGGCCGTAAAAAACCGCCCAATAATAGGCGGTTTTTACATGAAGCGTCACCGGTCTGCTCACTTATTTAAACTTCTGTGCGACTTCTAAAAGCATTTCGCCGTCAAGTAAATTCTCCCAAAAGTAGTTGTACCAGTTAAGTGATATACCGCTGTCGCTTTGCCTGTTGCTGTGTAAACACTGAAGAAGAGCGCGCTTGTCGTTTGTAATATAAAGCTCTCTAATCCAGTCGGATTGTTTATGCTTGCTGGAGGAAACAGGCCCGTAAAAGTGCGACCCGCTCCGAATGTCGATGATTTCGAAGCCCGCGGCACGCGAGACGACGGCGAGTCCGTTCGTTTCATTGTAGCTTACGTGTTGAGGCGCCTCTACGGAGGGCTCGATAGCAAAAAGTTTTTTGCAGCTGTCCATATCGTAGAATTCCACCGCATTTTTCGAAGAATACAGCGCGATAATGTTGCCGCCTATCTTTTGCATTTTCATGATATCCGCGGGGAAGTCCTCGCGATTAAGCATGGCCATCGTCTCTACGTTGTAAGCGTTAAAATTCGTAGTGCCGTCGAGCGCGAAAAAGATTTTTCCGCTGTCTGACCAAAGCACCGGATAATTGATGTTGTTTCTATAAACTGTGTCCGATACGACATATTGCTGCGTGTCAAGGTCGAGATATGCCAGCTTGAGTTGATTATCCGTCTTGTCAGTAAACGGCCATATTACGATATTCTTTGGGGCGAGACCTATTGCATGTCCAAATGGAATATTGTCTTCCAACCACTCCTCTTGAAAGAGAGAATGGCGGTCAATTTTCGTGACATTCGTAGGGTCGGCGGGATCGAACATCAGGATAGTCGAGTGAGTTGTGATGACGACACCCTTGTCGTTAAAACCGGAAACTCTGTTGTAAAACAGGCGCTCCCACGGGGCGGAGGCGCGCAGCGTACCGCTTTGGTAGTGTAACGTGTAAAGGACGGCAGTGCCTTCGCCCTCTTCGTCCGTTACCTTTCCGGGCGGGTGAGTCACAATGATTGCATAGTCTTTTGTGTAATAAATATCGTCGTAAGGCGCCCAATCTTCTCTTGCGTCGTAGCCCTTCGTGTTTGGCAGGTATACCTTGTGCAGCGTCGTAGAGCGAGCTTCGTCAAATGCGGATATCTCGAAATAAAAACCGTTCTCGTCACTATTCTGTGCTACAATCAGCTCTTGCTCCACATCTACGTGGGTAAGTCCAGGCTGGTATCTGGGGTACAGCGCCTCACGCTTAAATTCGGTATCGGAGGTGTTGAAATCGTAAAGCACGCATAAGTTTCCTTCAGTTTCGGCGTAAATACCGTAGTCTGAATACAAATATTCGTCCAGTGTGTCGTACTGGTAGTCTTGGTAGAACAACTGCTCACCCTTAATAAATCGAGTGCCGGTTTTACCTATCTTGTCGCTGACGTACGCGACAGTGCCCTCATCCTTATTGGCCCAGCCGAAGCGCTCAATCCAAGTTCCGTTGAACGTGTGTTCATCAACGTCGATCACGGTGCGCACAAAAGTGACTGCCTTGCCGTCGAAGGAGTAGTAGTTGACCTTTGAGGTTCGGAAACCCGCGAAAAATTCTCCGCGCTTTTGCCCGGTTAAAATGAGAAGACCATCGTCCTCCTCTTGGGGCGGCGCGACCTCCGGCACCGGGTAAAATTTCATTGTCTTAGCATCCAGCACGGCGATTTCATTTTCCTTTGTCGCAATCAAAAACGCGCTGTCGTGAAGTTGCGCCATATACTGAAAAGTTACTTGGCTGAAATCATATGCTGCGAAGCGTACACCGTTTCGAAGCACATCTTCATTGATCAATATGACCTGCGTACAATTCTCTCCGTTCTCATCATATAAGTAGTAGAAAGCCATACTCTCTCCGTCGCCGGCGACATCTGTCCAAACGGGATAAAGACTTGCGGGTTCAAAGCGGTGTTCATATATCTTTTCCCCCGTTTGCGCATCGAAGGCGAACAGCGCCGCATCGAATGAGGGAGCGTCGGGGCTCTCGCTGACATAGCTGCTTAATACGATTGCGTCGGCTCCACGCAGGTAATGCATCTCGGGGCGGTAAAGCACGTAGTCACTGTGCGCCGCGAAAACCTTTAAATTATAACCGCGACCGAAGTCATCCGTCGTCTCATGGAGCAACGTGCCGTCAACAGCGTACTTGCCCAGTTTCAGGCTGGACAAATCCATGATGTACAGCTCGTTATCTGAGTTGAAACAGAATGAACACCAGTTTTCTTCGACCTGCCCCACGCCGAGCAAAGCTTGGTCGAGCGAAAACAAGTCCGGAGCCAAATCAATTTCACAGCGCTTTACGGCGTATTTCGTATCCCATACCGTGATGCGGTGATCCCGGGTCAACAACGCGATGTGACTGCCATCCGGCGAGAACACGGTTTGCAGGATATCCGCGCCGTGTTGTAACTTTGCGAACGAACCGTACTTCGGGAACTGAACGATTGCGCGGTAGAGAGCGGCTTCGGTTTCCAATTCGTATATGCCGTGCTGTCGTGCAAGTTCGAACGCCTCGCACGCGGCGTTGACAGCGGGATTCTGCTGCCCGTCCGTAATGTACGATTCGGAAGTCGCGATCAGCTTCGCAATCTTCTCCAAGGCCGCAAACTTGTTGGCCTGTGCCGTCTTCATGGCCTGGTAGCCGACGATACCGCCAAATACGAGAAGCGCCGCGGCGATACCGCTGAGTACGATGCCGGCCATCTTGCGCGCATGCTTTTTTGCGCGTTGGTAGAGCGCATCGAACGTCACATCAAGCATAGGCGCGAGCAACCGCAGCTTCTCGCGTTTCAGACGTTTTTTCATTTCCCGGAGCGTCTGTGCGCGTACGTCGGCCGCGAGCGGCTCTATCTCAACCGTTTCACCGTCAATATCGGCGAAGCGAATCTGTGGCGGGAAACTATCGGAAGGCTCGCCCTCCACGAGCAGCGTCAGTATGGAATCGCGGCGACCCTGCTCGATGAAGCTGTCCACCTCACGCATGCACCATTTCGACTCTAAAAGCCGCGGTGTGCAAATGAGGATCAGCCATTTACTGTCGTGCAGCGCTTCCTCAATATCGCGTCCCAAGTTGGAACTCGTGGGCAGTTCTTCCTGATCGCGAAAGATACGCCCGATCTTTTTATCACCGTGCTCATTGCGCAACAGCGGCGGTATCGTAAAGTGTTCGAGAGCCTGGTGCAGCGCGATCGCGATGGATGCGTCCGGTTCGAGATGGCGGTAACTGATGAAAGCCTCGTATTTGTAGGTGCGTTGAGTTTCGTCTCCAGAAGCTTCAGGTTTCATTCGCGTTCTCCCACATATAAATTCTATGGTCTGAGTATGGGCGGTCTTAGTATTTATCAGTATTTTCCTGTAAAATACCATTTACGGTATAAAAATGTAAAGAGACTGAGCCGGAAGACTCAAACGGAAAGTGAGAAATAGCCATAGGATACAATGCTTTATTAAAAATGCGGGAGCAAAACCGCGAAAAATATGGAATCAGCGATACAGTACGTATCCCGGAACTCCCGCAGGCCAAACGCAACTACGGACGCGAGGCGCTATCCTTTATCCGCGATTGCTGTGAAGATCTAAAATTCGACGACAGCTCACCGGAGCGTGTTTCGTTGTCCGACTCGGACGGGCGGAGCGCGGGGAAAGGTCAGATACCGTACAACATGGAGAAGGATCTCGACCGCTTGAGCTTTGAGTCTGCTATAGGTCGATTTCTCTCTTCCGGTTCCCGTGAGGACGCTTTCGATATCTTTTATTGTTACTGTGAGATCTTCAAGCCCTTCGGCGCCGGTTATGATTCGACCGGGTTGCTTTTGGAAATGCTGTCGGAACACGAGGCCAATGCAAGCTCGCTGCTTATGAAGCACAGGGATCATTATTCTCACTCAGTTTATGTCTTCCTCATCGGCCTTGCCATATACAAAAATGTGCCCGCTGTTCAACGGGCGTACAACGATAAGTACGGGTTAAGGGACGGCAAGGAGGCCGCCTGCCATTTCCTCGAATACTGGGGGATGACTTCACTGTTCCACGACATCGGCTATCCCTTTGAGATTGCCCACCAGCAGATGAAAGCTTATGTCTGCAAGCTGGACAAGAGTAATAACGACGACTACGGCTTTGCGCCCTATGTATCCTACCGAAATATGGATGAGTTCACCGTGTCGCGGCTTGGCAACCTGAACGACCTGTATGCAAAAGCCATTATCGAGCGTCTGAGCGTAAGCTACCTAGGTCGCACAGAGATCGAGCCGTACTACGCGGAGTACAGCCTGCGCAAAACGTTGCGAGACCGGGCCGTTCATGAGAATCCGGCGGAGAAAGATTACCTCTATATGGATCACGCCTATTTCAGCGGGCTGATGCTGGCCAAGATCTATCTTGCGAGGCATAAGAGCATCGTGACTTATGAACAGTTACCGCAGGAGGTGCTGGACGCCTTTTGCGCCATTATCCTGCATAACAGCCTGTTCAAATTCACCATGCGAGGCTTCCTGCACACTAAGGAGACATTGCGACTTTCCGACCGACAGCCGCTCGCGTACCTGCTCATGCTCTGCGACGAATTGCAGTGCTGGGACAGGGCTTCATACGGCCAAAACAGCCGCAGCGGCATCTACGCCTTCGATTTCGATATGGATTTCTCACCTGCCGGAGGGATGCGCTGGATCTATTACTACGATAAAACCTATGAGAGCAAAGTCTTGTCGGCGAAATCCTACCGCGATATGCTCTACGACGGCTACACCAAGAAGTCCGGCGCCGTACGGAAAAACCGCAGCAAGTTCGTTGACGATATCGATGAGATCATAGCTATAAAAGACGTCATTCCATTCTTTGAACCCGATGTTAAGTTGCCCGATCCAAGCCATATAATTGATGTTCACATAGAGGAAAAGCAAAAAAGGACGGGGCTGTATCTTTCCGACAGCAATTATCTCAATCTCTATGATTTCGCGCTGGCCCTCAACGGGCGCTACGCCGGAGCAAAAACTGAGGACGAGATGAAAATGGCTTTTGAGGAAAACCTGTCTCTTGAATACAAGCTCTCAAACATCGCGCAGGCCAAGGGCTTTGCCGCGCAGCTTGAGTCTATTGGCTGTTTTTATACCGACCGTCCGGTGGATTATGAGCCGGTTACCGACTTCAAAACGCTTATAAAAGAGCCCGGCCATGAGGATGATCTGACAAAAATCGCAATAGCCGAGCATGAGCGCTGGTGCGCTGAAAAATGGGCGATGGGCTGGGATTACGGATCCCGACATGTAGGCGCAATAACTCTTGGTGACGGAAGAAGGATAAACGACATTATTATGCGGGAGCGCACTCGACGGCACCATGATTTGATAGACTACTCTGAACTGGAAGCACAGGAAAAATTTAAGGACTCCGACCCTATGGAGCAGATGTTGGAGCTGATACGCGAGTACGACGGACTGACGATATATCGGATGCGATGACGCCGGTACGCAGTTACGATAAAGGAGACTTCCATATGCCGGTTTCTATCGTTATCGGCGTCACGGGACACCGGGACCTGCGGGAGAAGGATGTTCCGCGCTTGCGGGAGCTGGTACGTGCCGAGTTGCAAAAGCTGACAACAGAATATCCTCATTCTCCGCTGGTCATGCTGAATTCGCTTGCCGACGGAGCGGATTTGTTGTGTGCAGAGGTTGCCGCAGAGCTGGGCATCTCACTTAAATGTCCGTTGCCCATGAGTATTGACGATTATCGTCTGGGATTCGATGCAGATACCGTTACGCACATGGAAATGATGCTCGCTTACGCGGATGATGTTTTTGTCGCGCCAAGTGTCGAGCCTTTGCCGCGTGAAGTAAACCGCGATTATTACTATCGCCAGGCAGGAATCTATGTGGCGGAGCACAGCCATGTTCTTCTGGCGCTGTGGGACGGCTCAACCGCCAAATCCGACGGCTGCGGTACGGCGGAGACCGTGAATTTCATGATGCGCGGCGAGTATAAAGGCGGAGGAAGTTTCAAAGCTGTTAACGACGGAGCGGTCATTCACATCATGACCGCGAGAGAAGGCAGCGACATAGATCTGCCCGTTACCGCCCATCTTATCGAAAACGAGCCGGGTTCACTGAGAGAAGTCTTGCTCATGACGGACGCCTTCAACAGGGACGCCGCTTTGCTGACAGGCAGTCCGGAGAACGAAAGCGAGCTTTTACCGGAGGAATATATAAGTGGCAACGTCAGACTGAAATGCCTAAGTGAGCTATATCACAGGGCAGACTCGCTTTCGCTGCGCTTCCAAAAGCGATATTTGAGAACGATCGGCTGCTTTTCCGCGTTCGGCGTGCTCCTGGTTCTTTCGTTCCTGTTATATGATGAGCTTGAATCCGATATTTTTCTTCTGTGCTACGGCCTTATCATCATCATTTACTTTCTGGCCTTTATATTCGCCCGAAAGTCCAAAGCGCACAAGTATTATCTACAGTACAGGGCGCTGTCTGAGGCGATGAGAGTACAATTCTACCTTTCGGCGACCGGGTCAAACAAAAATATCGGCGCCTCCTTTACGTGGACGCAAAAACAGGAATCTACATGGGTAAAGGAAGCCGTGTCCGCGTCGCTCATCGGCTCGCCGGATTCTCTGCAAATACCGGAAGAATTAATTAAGGAATATTGGATTGACGGTCAGCTTGAATATCACCGGAGAGCGTTGAGACGCAATAAGCGCAAGCATCGCATGAGTGAAAAAACCGCGAGGATTATGTTGATTATTTCAATAACGCTGTTCGTAGTCGTTTTCGCGTTGGAGTTTTTATTCACTGCCGTTATCACGAAGAAAATCATCACGGAACCGCTTCCCGCGATTTTTATGCAACATGACGATCAGGTGTTTACCCTGCGCAGTCTATTGAAGATCGTATTGGGCGGTGTGTCCGCTATAACGGTTTTTCTTTCAGGTTACTACGGCAAACTGTCCTTAGGAAGAAAAAGCCTCGACCACGAGAAGATGGCTTCGCTATATGCCTTTGCAAAGGAGCAATTTGAGCGTGGGAACGTTAACAGAGAGCGTCTCTTTTTCGAACTTGCTCGAGAGGAGATTATAGAAAACGGAAACTGGTTTTCCTATTGCCGGGAAAACTCGCCGACTTTCGATGTTTGATCGCATTCAAAGGGTTGAACTTTCCAGCACCCCATCGTCGAGCAAAGATTTCAGGTATACATTGAATGCTTCGACATCTTCTTCCGCAAATGACGGATTAATTGAGGGGTCGGCGTAAAAAGCCAGTGTTCTCTTTTGTACGGGATGTGGAAAGACGAGACCGCACGCGTGAAGCGCCAGAGTCGGGACGACCAAATCGCGCTCGTCGTTGTATCCGTATCGCCTGTCACCGAGTATGGGAAAACCTCTTCCCGAGAGCTGAACGCGAATCTGGTGACGCCGTCCCGTGAGAAGTTCGATGAAGAGGAGTGTCTCATCAGCGGCACGCGCATTCGAGGGGCAGATGGTAGACCAGGTAAGTTCGGCGACTCTTGCATCTTCGAGCTTGCGGCTCTCCCCTTTAACTTCCGGCAACGAAATGCGGGGCGGCGTGTCGGACCCTTCTCTTTCGGAAGATGTCATCGGATCGCTCGTATCTTCCGATGTGAGAAGTCTCACGCGCCCTTCTATTTCGCGAGATGAAAGGTAATCGCGAAACGTACCCCTCTCCTGATCTGGTATCCCGCGCACTTTGGCTATGTAGTATTTCTTCACATCCCTGCCGCGGAAAGATTTGCTCATACGCGAGGCTGCCTTCGATGTCTTCGCGAAAACCATCAGGCCGCTCGTCGGTCGGTCGAGTCTATGAACGAGGCCGAGCCATGCATCGCCTTTCTTTCGATCTCGAGTAATGAGATATCGCTTCAGGAGGCCGAGCATGTCGGGCGCAGTCGATCTGTCGGGCTGGGACGGGACGCCTGCAGGTTTCAACACGATAAGCACGTGGTTGTCTTCGTAGAGAATGTCCAACTCGTTCGAAATGTACATATTGTCATCATATCATCGAACTTAAGTTGTAACGGTGAATACTATTCATATGATATATAATGAGTAAAAATATGAATATCACATTCAGGAGGTAACTATGTCCTCAACCCCCCATATTTTAATCTGTGACGATGACCCCGTTGTACACGAGTCTCTCAGTCTCTATCTCAATGCGGAGCACTTCCCCTACTCTTCCGCATATGACGGAGAGGAGGCGCTCGTAAAGGCACTCAGTGAAAAGCCCGATCTGATCATTCTCGATCTTATGATGCCGAAGATGTCCGGCACGGATGTCTGCCGCTATATAAGAAAGACGTCGAATGTTCCGATTATCATGCTCACGGCGAAAGGAGAAGAAATAGACCGCGTGTTGGGATTGGAACTCGGAGCTGACGATTACATCGTCAAACCGTTCAGTCCGCGTGAGGTAATCGCACGCATTAAAGCCGTCTTTCGCCGTATACATGATACGGAAACGGGACAGAAATCTTCCATTCTCCGCTTTGACGGTCTCGAGATCAACCTTGATAATTATCAAGTCAAAGTAAACAATGAGGTCGTCCCGTTCACGCCGAAAGAAGTCGAGATTCTCTATCTTCTCGCCTCACATCCCGGTCAGGTGATGGATCGCGAACAAATTCTGTCGAAGGTCTGGGGTTACGATTACTTCGGCGATACGCGCACCGTCGATACGCACATTAAGCGTATCCGCCAAAAGATTGACACCGACAATCCCAACTACGGCCTGATCACCGTGTACGGAGTTGGATATAAGTTTGAAGCGACTGTCTGATTGACATATGAAAAACAGATTTTTCGTCAGGCGCATTTTCTTGTTGCTGATCGTCGCCATTCTCTTATGGACGATTCTGACGGCTCTGTTTTACAGTTATGTCGCCAATCCCGTTTTCACCCGCATCAAGGCGCGCGAGCTTCTACCCCGTGCGCTGTTTATTTCCGAAAGTTTTTACGATCGCGGTTGCCCCGGTAAAACGAGCGATTTTTGTATTGAACTGATCGAAAACTCCGACACGCTTTCCGGCAACTGGATTTACATCGTGGACGACATCGACGGGATCTGTCAACACTCGCCGATCCCCGACGAACCTGCCGAACTCGCAAGCCAGCTCAACCATATCGTCATGTCCGAGCACGAAGAGTTGATTAAGCAGGGATCTGATCATCGGTTGGGAGAGCATCGGCTCTCAGGTTCAGGCGATCGCTTCCTCGTGATCTCCGTACCTATCTACGATTCCGACAACCTTCCGACCGGTTCGGCTATCATCGTACAGCCCTCTAAGGAGATGCATGCAGGAATTCAAAGTCTCAATTTTGCGCTCCTTACCTCATCGCTTATTGTCCTCGTCATAATGGCGATTCCCGTACTCGTCGCCGCCTTTCGTATAACGCGCCCCCTTGAGTCCATGAGGCAAGTCGCGTTCGCCATGAGCGAGGGAGATTTTTCACAGCGTGCCGACGAGGAACAGGAAGGTGAAATCGGAGATCTCGCGCGGACGATTAATAAAATGGCGGAAGACCTTTCGGAATCGTTTCAGCAATTGAGCGCGCAGGCGTCGAGTCTGAAGCAGATCATCGACGGCATCGGCGAAGGCATCGTCGCCGTCGATCGCCGCGGAAATATTACGCAACACAACGACAGAGTATTCGGCGTCTTCGGACTTGATCACCAATACGCCACAAAAACGACTCCTGAGCATTTTCTCGAGTCGAGCCGTATCAATGCTTTTTTCCGTCAGGCGATGGATTCAAAGGAGCCTGTGAAGTGCGTTATCTCGAAAGACTATCGCCACATTCAAATCATCATCACACCGCTCCTTACCGGGCAAGGTTCGATTATTGGCGCCGTCGGACTGTTCCGTGATATCACGCAGGAAGAGCGACTCGAGCAAACGCGCCGCGACTACGTTGCAAACGTCTCCCATGAACTTCGCACACCTTTGACGGCAATGCGCGGTCTTCTGGAGCCTTTGACGGAAGGGATGGTGACGTCTTCCGCCGACCAACAGCGATATCACGAAATCCTTCTCCGCGAAACAATGCGCCTCTCTCGCCTCATCAACGACATGCTCGAACTGTCGCGCATACAGGCCGGTACGACGCATTACCATCAGGAGCGCTGTGACCTCACGCGTATCGCCAAAGATATCGTCGACGTCTACAGAGCGACGATTGAAGACCACAATATACACCTCAAGGTGAAAGGCCTTGACTGCCCGTGCCCCGACATCTGGGGCAATGCCGACAGGATCGAACAGATTATGATCATCCTGCTCGATAACGCCATGAAATTCACGCCCTCCGGCGGTACCATCACGATCTCCGTCGGACAGACGCCCGATATGGCTTACATCTCCGTTTCCGATACTGGGGTCGGGATCGACTCCGAGGATATCGAACATATCTTCGATCGCTTTTACAAAGAGGACAAAGCGCACAAGGGGTCCGGAACGGGACTGGGTCTGTCAATCGCAAAGGAAATCTCCGACCAGTTAGGCTATGAGCTGACCGTTCAAAGTGAACGCCACGTCGGCTCCGTCTTTACGCTCTATATCCCCTACGCGGATGACATCATGCAGTCACTCGGCCAACTCAAAGATGTCTATGACAGCTATGAGAAGGGCGGGGGCCATCCTCGTTCCTCAGAGCTCAATACGTATGAGGATTAATCGTTTCGTCGCTCAGGCAGGTGTTTCCAGTCGCCGCGGTGCCGATCGGCTGATCGGACAGGGGCGCGTCACGATTAACGGTCAAATCGCCGTCGCCGGCGCAAGAGTGCAAGATGGCGACACGGTCGCCGTTGACGGCGTCGTTATCTCACTGCCCCATGAGGATGATCGCGTCTATATCGCTTTCAACAAGCCCATCGGCATCACGTGTACGAGCGACCGTCGGAGAAAAGACAACATCATTACTTACATCAATTACCCGCGGAGAATCTTTACAGTCGGAAGACTCGATCGCGATTCGCGCGGGCTGATTTTGTTGACGGACGATGGCGACCTCGCTTACCGCTTGACGCGAACTGCATACGGTCACGAAAAGGAATACAGGGTGACCGTTGACAGACCTGTTACGTCGACATTTGTAGAGGGTATGCGAGACGGTGTTCCGATCCTCGATACAGTCACGATGCCATGCCGCGTATGGAAGACGGGAGAAAATGAATTCGGAATCATTTTAACCCAGGGCCTGAATCGTCAGATAAGGAGAATGTCGGAATACTTCGGCTATGAGGTCATCGATCTCGTGCGTACGCGTATCATGCACATCGCGCTCGGGTCACAGCCGATCGGGGCGTGGCGAACATTGACACCGAAAGAAAAGGAAGAGCTCCTACGGCTCAGCCGGATCAAACGGTGACGGTTCCGGCGCGCTCGCCCGTTCCTCTTCTGCTTTTCGATCTTCCGGAGTTTCCGGATCTTCAATTTCTACATTTTCCGCGTCTTCTTCCGAATCGTCATGAGCTAGGAGTTCTTCCGGATCTTTTTTTCGACGAAACTTTTTGTATAAGACGGACGACAGGAGCAAGAGCGCGAGAACGCCAGCAGCGTAACAAGTGATCGTCACACCCAAGGCGTAACCGACAGGGCGAAAGTACATGAATACGTCATGCGTGCCGGCACTAACGGGGATCGCCATGAGTGCGTCATCGACCGTCTCGATGTCGACATATTCGCCGTCAACCTTGGCGCTCCAACCGGGATCGTATGGGATCGAGACAAACAGGACTCCGTCCTCTTCGCATGAGACTGTGCCGTATATCTGATCTTCTTTCATGTCGATCACGGTCATTTCATTTTCGTGTGCGAAATCTCTGAGTTGTCTGAGAGCCTTCATGTCGAGAGATGCGAGGTGAACGTCTAAGCTCCCGGAATCGACTGTCTCCGACGGCCGAATGAGGAGTTTTATCTCATCTCCAGCAACTAGAGAGCCAATCTCGCTTATCCCCTTCTTCTTCTTGTCGATCGAGATGGGAGTTCCGTTTACCTCGACAGTCGCTTCATCAATTTCTTTCGTCCCAATGTCGAGACTCAAGTAGTGTGGCCCCTCCTGTTCCGCCATCCACGTCAGCTCGATGTCCCAATTACTCTTGCCGTCAGGACGCGTAAATCTGAACTTCGTATTCGTCGATGATGACGGGCGGAGATCCTCGCCCTCACGCGGCACGGCTTTCAGCTCGGAGAAGAGATGGAGTTTTTCCCCGATGATCGCATCGGCGAGGTCGCCTTGCGTATTGAAAGGATTTCCGTAGGAGCTTTTAAATTTAGTAAGAGCCGGTTTCCCGATGAAGGCCACGGGAAAGATATCGTCGTTTCTGTAGACCGTCACGTGGCTGTTGCCGAGCGTGACGACCCGCTCCTTGTCTTCGTAAGGGAGAGTGTCACGCGTGATTACGTACTTGATCCTGAAAAGCGAATCGCAGAACAAAGTAGACCCTCTGTACTGGTAGCTGTTTATGCCGTTATTCTGATACCCGGCATTTTTAAAAAAAGTTACGGGCGCTTTCGGCGATGTCGATGCGAATAAAGACAGTCCGTTCAAACCGTACAGCGCGGGATCGTTCGACGTTTTATGCGGCTTGATCTCCATCCTGTAAAACGACTTGTCCTCATCCATCGCCTTTGTCTGTCTGACGGCCTCGCGTATGGAGGCGACGACGGGACCTGTCGAATAACCGTCGCGCGCTCCGTAATACTCGTTTTGTCCGATGTGAAAGATCCCGGAAAATGTCGACAGGGTAACTTCAAGCAACATAACGGCGAGCAGGAGATTAACTTGAAGTCGCGGCTTGAACGAGCGCGTCCTGAAGGATGAAAACAAGATGGCATAGAGTACGATAAACGCAATCGTCCCCCACTGTGTCCAAGCTGCCGTCTTAATCTCGGAGTCAAGCGCGATAACGACAGGCGCGACAAACGCAAGGCAGACGCCGAGCAGACCGAGTTCCGTCGGTCTGAATTCACGCGTCGACCTCAAACCGTCGTATGCGATCGCCAAGAGCAGGAAGATCGCGACAAAGGAATAGCGATAGGGCAACTGATTCGGATAGTGCATGCCGTGCCAGAGAAAATTGAGGACGTTGGTGTCGAAGGATAAAAAGATAAACAGCAATAAAAAACCGTTCAGCAGTTTTTCTCTGAGACGAATGCGACTTGACAGGAAATATACCGGCAACAGAAACAGCACAGGCAGTCCGCTGTAAAGATTGGGCGCGCCGGAGCGCACTGTTGGCTGAAGGAACGGGAACAACTGAGCGAGGTAAGCGAGCGGCTTGCCGCTCAGCTCAAAAGTCTTGGGGAATGCGTCTCCGGCGGCCGACGTCAATAACAACGATCGGACGGTCGGATAGAGCATGATCGCGGACAGCGCGACACCTACGGCCGCGAGCACAATGACTTTACATGTGACAAATAATTTTCTCCTGATTTTACCTCCTTCCGTATAGCGGAAGAGCAAAATCGGGAAATAGAGCGCCACAAAGATACAGACAAAGAATGCCGAATAATAATTGCTGATCAGCAGCAATGTGATCGACACGGGAAAGAGCAGCCATTTGCCGTCACGTATGAGGCGTACGAGCGCCAAGGCGACGACGGGCAGGAGGATCAGCGAGTCGAGCCACATGATGTTCCATGAATACGCCATCGTAAAGCCCGACAGCGCATAAAACGTCGAAAAAGCGACAGCGAGAACGCCCTTTCGCCTGTAGCTCACTTGAAGAAAGAGAAAAAAAGCAAATCCCATAAGCCCGACCTTTATGAGCGAAACGAGGAAAACGCCTTCTGTCAGGAAAGGAGCGGGAAAGAGCAAGAAGATGAGATTGAGCGGGCTTGCGAGATAATAAGCGAAGATCGCGAAAAAGTTGACACCGAGACCGGACGTCAAGGAGTAAAAAGGCGAACCGCCTGCGAGAATCTTATCGCGCATGAGTTGCAAAAAGGGCGCATACTGGTGGAAGAGATCGACCGTTAAGATATGGCGATCGCCGAACGGAAAAGTCTGAAGCGCCGCATACGCAAACGTCAACACGAGAAAAGGAAAGAGGAAGGCAACGACGGACAGACTCTTGCTGTTCCAGACGAAACGTCGATCTTTTTCAAGTTTGAACGTACTGCGATTCAGTTTACCCATGCATTGATCCGTCACAATCTCTCGTTACGCCTGATACGGCTTATCGGACAAAAGCAGCGAGCCGACCTGTAAGCCGGGTTCTGTCTTGGATGGTCATCTATCTGGTCCTCTCGTCGCCGAGAGGCTCAAGCCGCCTCCATGGAACCTGCGGACGACAGTTTCGTTCCTCCACGGCGTTGCTCCGGATGGGGTTTGCAGGGCCATCATGTCTCCATGATGCCGGTGAGCTCTTACCTCACCTTTCCACCTTAACCGGGCGCGTACCCGGCTGTCTGTTTCTGTTGCACTATCCTTGAAGTCACCTTCACCGGCCGTTAACCGGCATCCCGCCCTGAGAGCCCGGACTTTCCTCGACGAAGACCTTTCGGTGCGACGCCGCGACCATCCGGTCGGCTCGACGCTTTTGTATTGGTTATTATACGTAAGAGAATCATGCGATTCAAATGACAATAGCGTGACAAGCGGCAGCCCTATCACGTTGAAATTTGAGACGAGAACCAATCTTCAAACGATATCAATAGTTGTTGATCGCGCATGTGAAAGTGCGCACGACGCGCGATCTTGTTGAGCTTCGACAACAAGTAGACGATTCGTGAGCGATCTTGCGCCTCGATCGATTCAAGCAAGAACAACGTCTCAAGAGCAGTTCTCGCGTCGGCGCCGAACTCAATATTATCGGAGGACGCGCGTAGAAGACAGCCGATCCGCTCCATGATCCTCGGACCGAACGCAGTATGCAATTCCGAAAGCGGATCGTTGTATCCGTTGGTCGATACTTCACAGATCATGACGAGATAAGGGCGCCGATCCTCGATGGCGATCAACTCGTCAAGAAGCGAAAGCGGGAGACGATGAATCGCCTCCCGAAGCACATTTTCCTTTGTTTGCGGTTGGAGTACCAGACGTTTAATCGAATATAGCTTATGATGACCGCGCTCAATGATCCCGGCGATATTCTCTCCGCCGAGTCCGCTGATAAGCAGGACATCGCCCTCCTCAACATCGACATCATCGAGGCCGTCCGTCAATACAAAGCGACAGGCATCACTAAAACCTGCCGCTTCGACGCGTCGCCGCGCCACCTCGATGGGGCCCTCATGGATATCGGTGATCAGCGCTTCCTCACACGTGCCGCGTTTCAAAAGCGTCAGCGGCACCGTCGCGTGATCGCTGCCGATGTCGATGAGACGTCGGCATGGCGGAATGCACGCAGTGATAAGTGACAGTCTGTCCAACGTGGCCGCGTGTCGCTTGCGATCAGTCGAGGTACTCGCGCAGTCTGGCGCTCATGCTCGGGCCGCGCATTTTGCGGAGCGCTTTCGCTTCGATCTGGCGAATGCGCTCACGCGTCACATCGAATTCCAAGCCGACTTCTTCAAGCGTGCGCGCTCTGCCGTCGTCGAGTCCGAAACGAAGGCGCAGGACTTTTTCCTCGCGCGGCGTCAATCCTGAGAGGACGCGTGTCAACTCTTCCTTCAACAGCGTCGTCGCCGCCTGTTCTGCCGGCGAGGGAGCGTCTTCGTCGGGAATAAAATCGCCAAGATGGCTGTCCTCTTCCTCGCCGATCGGCTTTTCGAGCGAAACCGGTTCCTGCGATATCTTCATGATCTCGCGGACCTTTTCAGGCGTGATGTCCATTTCCGCTGCGATCTCTTCGACCTCGGGCTCACGACCGAGCTCCTGTACGAGTTGACGCTGAATGCGGATCAGCTTATTGATCGTCTCCACCATGTGAACCGGTATTCGAATCGTTCGCGCCTGATCGGCGATCGCGCGCGTGATCGCCTGACGAATCCACCACGTCGCATACGTACTGAACTTAAACCCTTTAGTGTAGTCAAATTTATCGACAGCCTTGATCAGACCGAGATTGCCCTCTTGTATCAGGTCGAGAAAGTGCATGCCGCGGCCTGTGTACCGTTTTGCGATACTGACGACGAGCCGGAGATTCGCCTCTGTCAGATGCTGTTTCGCCTCCCAGTCACCGGCCTCCATGCGTGCGGCGAGCTCCTTCTCTTCGTCAGCGGTCAGGAGTTCGACTTTTCCGATTTCTTTCAAATACATACGGACAGGGTCGTCAACGATCATCGCGTCATTGAATGCCTCCGCCTTTTTGCTGCGGTCGCGCTCCACCATCTCGCGTTCGATCTCGTCTTCGTCGATGACTTCAATGCCGGCGCGTTCGAGAAGGACGATCACGTCATCAAGTCGCTCTTCGTCCCATTTGATCTGCTCGAGAAAATCAAGAACTTCCTGTTGCTCGAGTTCGCCGTCTTTATCTTTGCCGTGACAGATGAGAGGATAGAGGGCGTTCAGATCGAGGTTGCTGTCATGGATGCGCTCGAGGATAGACTCATCGTCCATATCGTCAGTATCATCCCCATCGTCATCATTTGCATAGAGCGTATCGTCCATCGCATCGTCGTCTTCATCGGGATCATAATCGCTCTCGTCATCGGAATCCTCGTCAATCAGCTCTTGACGATCGTCGTCATCATCGTCCACACGTTTCGCCTCGGCCTCTATGCGCTTTTTGATGATCTCCTCCGCATCTACCACTTCTATCTCATCGTCTGAAGTAATGTCGAGAGCCGGTCCCTCGATCGCCTTATAAGCATCCATCGCCAATAAGACGGGAAGTTCCGAATCGTGAGTCGTCGTCTCCTCATCTGTCTGACTGTCAAGCGTTCTTACCGCCGTGACCGCCGCCGCCTCACGCCATGTCATTGTCTGTATATCTTCTTTTTTCTTGCTCATGATCGTCAATCTCCTTGTATCAGCATGCGATAAGTTTCCGCAGCCATCGTGTACTTTGCCGCCTTCGCGTAAAGTCTTTCAGCTTCTTTACCGGAACCGGACAGTTCGAGCTCGCGCGCCTCGCTGTTCCATCGTTCCGCATTGGACGTCCAACCTAACATTCTAATATATGCCAACCGATCAAGAAAGATGTCACGCAATTCATCTTTCGTCATTTTCGCATCCGTGATCTCGCGATGCTGTCGGATCAGGAGCGTATGGAGGGCATCGGCGCTCTTTGTGAGTCGCTCTCTATCCTCTTCCTCAGGAAGGCTCTCCGTCAAACGTGCCAAAGTATTGCTGATCGCCGCGTCGAGACCCGCCAGCGTCAATTCGCTCGTCTTCGCCTCTTCAATGGCGGATTGCGCCAGATTCCGCATGAAAACGGAATCGAAATCATCGGAAGATATCGGGCGTCCCGCCTCATCCGATAATAACAAATCTTTCACATCGCCCGTTACGGCAAATCCTCTCAAATTCGATTCAGGCAAGTCCAGCCTCAATTGCGCGAGCGACCGATCAAGCGTGAGAAGCGTCAACAGAAATAGTTCACGTCCAGCCGGGCGCTTTAAAATACGAGGCTTTTTTCTTTGAGTCGCTTTGCTCGGAGAAGTCGAACTATCGGAAGAGCCGTCACCTTCGATCAATAATGAGCGACGGCGGTCAATCTCGCTGACTAAGCTCGCCGGGTTCAATTGCAACTCTTTTGCAAGTCGTCCGGCGTATATTTCGCGTTTGATGCCGTCTTTCTCCAAAGCGAGCACATCGATCGCGCGATTTCGATAATCGGCCTGCGGGACCCCGATCTCCGTGTTAACATCAGCCTTCAGGAGCTCCAGAAGATACTCCGTCTTGTCGAGAGTTGCCCTGAGCGACGCCGTCAGACGCTGGATTCCGAATTTATTGAGGTAGTCGTCGGGGTCTTTCGCCTCTTTTAAAAGTATAAATTTCGCCGGCACTTCAACAGCTCCAAAGATCTCGTGCGCCTTCAATGCAGCCTCTCTCCCCGCCCTGTCGCTGTCCATCAGGAGCAGAACATTGTCGACGTGGCGTCCGACGGTTCTTGCCTGATAATCGGTCAACGCCGTACCGAGCGGCGCGACAGCGTGGTAAATACCGACCTTGGCGAGTGCAATCACGTCCATATACCCTTCAACGATAAACCACTCGCGCACATTTGCGTTGATCGCCTGGGGCAAACCGAAAAGGTGTTTGCCTTTCCGGTAGACGACCGTATCGGGCGAATTTATGTACTTCGGCCCTCTGTCGCTGATAGCGCGACCGCCGAACGCAAGCACCTTGCCGCGCCCGTCGATGATAGGGAACATGACGCGGTGCCGAAAGAAATCATAATAACCCTCTTGCCGCGAACTTTTTGCGATCAGACCCGCGTCGAGCATCGCACTGTCGGGAATTCCCCTCTTTCTTAAGCCCTCATACAGAGTCTCGCCGTACGCCGGAGCATAACCGAGCCCGTATCTTCGGCGCAATGTGCGATCTACACCTCGCCTGTCGAGATACTGTCGAGCTTCCTGGCCGTCAGGACTCTCAAGCTTTGTGTAGTAGAATCTCGCCGCCTCGAGAAGCGCCTCCGCCGCCGCCCTTTGGCGATCGGCTTTTTCTCGCCATTGACTGTCTTCTTCCGTCTCTTCAATCGCGATACCTGCCCTATCGGCGAGAAAACGGACGGCTTCCGGAAATGAAAGATGCTCGATTTCCTGAATAAATTTGATGACATTGCCGCCCTTGTGGCAGCCAAAACAGTAGAAAATCTGTTTGCCGGGCGAAACGCTGAAAGAAGGCGTCTTTTCCTCGTGAAACGGACACAGTCCGAACAGATTGAGTGAACTTTTCCTCTCAAGGCGAACGTAATGCGACACGACATCGACGATGTCGTTCGCATTGATGACCGCGTCAATGGAATGTTGAGGAATAAGTCCCAATGATTCTACGCTCCGCTCCTACGCCTACGCGTGCCGCTGTGCCGTTGAACAAGAATTATACCAGATACGGGAGAACATGACGAATAAAATGACGGCCGGACGGTGTCCCCTGTACCGTCCGGCCTTATGAAGAATATAAATCACGTCTAATCCCGACCAAACGTGATATTGAGGTCTTCGTTATGCTTCTTCTTCGGAGCCTTGAGGAATCACTGTGCTGATGGCTGACTTTTTGAATGTAAGCATCGTGTTGGCGACGCCTGAATAGATCGTCACTTCATCTCCGGAAATATTGGCGATTCGGCCGACAATACCGCCGATGGACATCACTTTGTCTCCGGGCTTCATCTTTTCAAGTTTAGCTTTAAGTTCTTTCTCGCGCTTTCTCTGCGGACGGATCGTAAAGAAATACATCACGCCGAGAATTAGTATAAACGGAAGGAAGGCAGTCAGCGATCCGAGCCATCCGGACTTCTTGGTTTCCTCGGCTGCCGCCTCAAGTACAAAACGATAAAACTGTGTCATCGTGATCCTCCTTGGAATTGACTTCTCTTAGTATCCTCTGTGCGCCTATGAACTCCCCTTAGGGAAATCCCGCATCAGCAGACACGCAAAGAGTGTACCACAAAATTGACTTCATTTGCCATTCAACGAATAAGAGGCGAAAAATTCCTCACGAAAACTCAATAACCTGTCCTCGCGAATCGCGTCCCTTATCTTTTGCATAAGATTGATCAGAAAGTACAAATTATGCCACGACATCAGACGAAGGCCGAGTATCTCTCCACACCTTACAAGGTGATGCAGATAGGCGCGCGAATAATTCGTACAGACGTAACAGTCGCACGCAGGATCAAGCGGTTCGAATGAGCGCGCGTGGACGGCGTTGCGTATGACGACGCGCCCCCGCGATGTCAGAGCAGTTCCGTTCCGACCCATCCTCGTCGGGAAGACACAGTCGAACATGTCGATACCGCGCACTGAACACTCAACGAGATAATCGGGTGAACCGACGCCCATCAAGTAGCGCGGCTTATCGGCAGGCATATACGGTATGACGGCTTCGATCATCGAGTACATCAAGTCGCTAGGCTCTCCGACCGAGAGGCCGCCGATCGCATAGCCCGGAAGGTCGAATGACGTAACCTCTTTAGCGCTCTGAATGCGGAGATTTTCAAATGTCCCGCCTTGAACGATGCCGAAGAGGGCCTGTTTTTTCGGATACCTCCATGCATCGACGCACCGCTCGAGCCAGCGCGTCGTCCGCTCAAGCGATTGTTTCACGTACGATTCCTCCGCCGGCCACGGCGTACATTCGTCGAGCTGCATCATGATGTCGGATCCGAGTAATTCCTGAATAGCAATCGATTTCTCCGGACTGAGAAAGTGACGTGAGCCGTCGATATGAGATTGGAACGCGACGCCTTCCTCTTTAATGTCGTTTAATTTCGCCAATGAAAAGACTTGAAAACCGCCGCTGTCAGTCAAAATCGGCCGGTCCCAGTTCATAAAGGCGTGCAGGCCGCCGGCGAGATCCATAATCTCCATACCGGGACGCATATACAGATGATACGTGTTTCCGAGTATTATTTTCGCTCCGATCGAGATCAGCTCTTCATTCGACATCGTCTTCACAGTCGCTCTCGTGCCGACCGGCATGAAGACGGGCGTCTCAAAAGAACCATGCGGCGTCGTGACGATACCGTAGCGTGCCCCGCTCTGTCGACAGACATGCTTCAGTTCAAATGTCAGCGCTTTATCGTAATGATTCATATCGTCCCTCTGTTGAACAACGGTTTCCGTACGGTTATGGAAGCAGGAGCATCGCATCGCCAAAACTGAAAAAACGGTACCTCTCCTTTATCGCTTCACGGTACGCATCGAGTATCGCTTCACGCCCCATCAGCGCCGCGACGAGCATAAGCAGAGTCGAACCCGGCAAGTGGAAATTCGTAATCATCGCATCGATCACTCGAAAATTGAAACCGGGATAGATAAAGAGGTCCGTTTCACCCGTCATCGGCTTTAGCGGCACATCGTTGTTTTCGTAACCTTGCGCTGCGGCAACACTCTCAAGCACGCGACAGCTCGTCGTGCCGACAGCGATGATACGACCTCCCGCTCTCTTCGTTTCGGAGACTGTTCGGGCGGTCTCATCATCGAGAGCATACCACTCCTCGTGCATCTTATGATCAGTGATCAATTCTTCTTTTACAGGTCTGAACGTTCCGAGCCCGACGTGGAGAGTCAGACGCGCGATCTTTACACCCTTCGTTGAGATTTCGTCCAACAACTCTTCCGTAAAATGGAGACCTGCCGTCGGCGCCGCGGCGGAGCCTCGCTCTCGGGCGTAGACTGTCTGGTACCGCTCCGGCTCTTCGAGCTTTTCCTTGATATAGGGAGGCGTCGGCATCTCGCCCAGCCGCTCGAGCCAGGTGAAAAGATCGCCATCATCAAAGAAAAATTCGACAATGCGCGAACCGTCCGGTTCGACATCGAGAATGACACACTCAATGCCGCCCTCGCAAAACACAACACGATCGCCCTTGCGTGCACGCCGTGCCGGCTTGATCAGCGTCCGCCATACCGCGCCCTCGATGCGCCGAAGCAGGAGGAATTCAAGGTTCGCACCTGTCGGATCGCGCCTGCCGAAGATGCGCGCCGGTATGACGCGCGTGTCGTTGAGGACGAGACAGTCACCCGGCGACAAGTAGGAAGGCAGGTCGGAGAAATGGCGATGCTCAATCGGCATACCGCTCTTCATAACGAGAAGTCTGCTCCCGTCACGCTTTTCCGCAGGTCTGTTGGCGATCAGTTCCTGCGGCAATTCATAGAGATAAGAAGAAGTCAGGATATCCCGATCAATGTCTTTCCCCGGCGATTTTTGCGGCGAACCGCCGAGCAGCGACTCGATCGCGTCGATCGTCTTGGCGATAGCTAATTTCGATCGTTGCGCGCGTACGTGAGGTCGGTCTTTCTTGCTGACGCGTCCGACTCCCTCTGGTAACGGCAACAGTCCGTAATTGGCGTTCATCGGCTGGAACGTTTCCCTGTTTGATGAGGATACCCAGTGCGCAAGCGCTCCCATCATCGTCTCACGCGTCGGGATCATCGAATCGATCTCCTCTTGTGAGAACGATTTTGCGGTTCCGAGAGCAGAAACGGCCGCCATCAACCCCGATGCGATGGCCTCGACGTATCCTTCAAGACCCGAGAGCTGGCCGGCAAAGAAAAGCCGCTGATCGTTTCGCGATCGAAAACATTTGGACAAAACGGAAGGGCCGTTCAGGAACGAGTTGCGATGCATAACGCCGTAACGAAGTATTTCTACATTCTTGAGCGCAGGAATCATGCTGAAGACGCGTCGCTGCTCGGGGAATGTCAATCTCGTCTGACATCCAACGAGAGAGACCATCGTCCCCTCCTCGTCTTCACGGCGGAGCTGAAGACACGCGTACGGTCTTTTCCCCGTCTTCGGATCGATCAGGCCGACAGGCCGAAAAGGTCCGTAGCGAAGCGTGTCGACACCGCGTTCTGCCAACACCTCGACAGGTTGACAGTCCTTAAAGTAGACGCGGTCAAAATCACGGACAGTCGCTTTATCGGCTTCCACGAGCGCTTCTCGAAACGCCTTGTACTCGTCTTCGGTAAGAGGACAATTGATGTAATCATCGCCTCCCTTGCCGTAGCGCGACGCGATGAAGGTTTGCTCGCGGTCGAGCGTGGAAACATCGACAATGGGCGCGACAGCATCGTAAAAATGCATTCCGCCTATACCCGTCATCTGTTCTATCGCTTCGTAAAGCGAGCCGGACGTAAGCGGTCCCGTCGCGACGATAACGACATCGCCATCAAGGACATCCTCGAGGTTAGTGACCGTCTTCTCCACGACGCAGATGTTGGGATGCCGGAAGATGGCATCCGTGACGCGACAGGAGAACTTCTCGCGGTCAACGGCCAATGCGCCGCCCGCAGGCACGGAAGTCTCATCGGCAATCGCGATGAGGTGTGAACCCATGGCGCGGAGTTCACGTTTCAAAAGTCCTTGAGCCGTATCGATGCGGTCAGATTTAAGAGAGTTGCTGCAGACGAGTTCGGCAAAATTTCGTGATGTATGCGCCGGCGATTGAGCGCCGGGCTTGCAGTCGATCAGCGTCACTTTCGCGCCGAAGGAAGCGGCCGTCAAAGCCGCCTCCGATCCGGCAAGTCCCGCGCCTACAACTGTCAGCTTCACCTTGCAGTTTCCTTCTTCGTTTTCGCCGTCTTTTTCTTCTTGGCGTTCGTGGGGCACTCTTTGTTGCCGCATCGCTCGTAGAGTCGGCCGCGGAATCTCTTTTGGACCATGTAACAGCCGCACGTATCACAGACCTTGCCGTCAATCGGCAGATCAAAGCTTGTAAAGTCGCAGTCGACATCGTTCGTCTTGTCGCAGAAGTACAACTTGTTGCCGCGGCGCACCTTGCGGACGCGGATCGGCGATTGACATTTCGGACAGTGCGACTTCGTCTCTTCAGAAACCGCTTCTGTGTACTTGCAATCGGGATAGCGCGTGCAGGCGACAAATTTGCCGTAACGACCGATTCGGATGACGAGATCGCCCTCGTCACACGCGGGGCATTTCCTGCCCGTCGGCTCATCTTCGACGACGATTTTCTCGACTGTCTTCTTCGCCTTGACGATATCCTCATGGAAAGGGCCGTAGAATTTTTCCAAGAGTTCGGCCCAATCCTGTTCCCCCGCCTCGACCTCGTCAAGCTCCTTTTCGAGCCCGGCCGTAAACTCCGTATCGACGATGTCGGCAAAGTTTTCCTCGAGCATCGTCGTGACCGTCACGCCGAGCTCCGTCGGTTTGATCTGCCTCCCTTCGCGTTCCACGTAGAGGCGGTCGAAGAGCGTAGATATCGTCGGCGCATATGTCGAAGGGCGACCGATGCCGAGATCCTCCATCGTGCTGATCAGCAATGCCTCCGTGTAACGAGGAGGCGGCTGCGTAAATTTTTGTTCAGGAACGAGTTTGTCAACGAGAAGCCGCTCCCCTTCCTTCAAGTCGGGAAGATCGACGATTTCAGGCTCATCGTCGTCATCGCGATTCTCCTTCTTTTCCTGATCCTGTTTCTCGTTTTGTGTAACTCCGTACAGTTTCAGCCAGCCGGGAAACACAAGATTCTCACCTCTCGATCGGAAAAGATGTTTGTCGGCGAGGATGTCAACGGTGACGCGTTCATAGAGAGCCGGCTCCATCTGTGACGCGATAAAACGATTCCAGATCAGTTCGTAGATCTTGTATTGATCGGCCGACAAGTATTCGCGCACGCGTTCGGGCGGCAAGTCAAAGTGGGACGGACGGATCGCCTCGTGAGCGTCTTGAGCGCTGCTCTTATTCTTGTAGAAAGGAATTCTCTTCGGTAAATAGGCTTCTCCGTACGTCGATCGGATCAACTCCCTTGCGGATTGGACGGCATCGGCCGAAACACGGACGGAGTCCGTCCGGATGTACGTCACGAGCGACGTGTGTCCGTGAGGGCCTAGCGTCAGGCCTTCATATAGCGTTTGAGCGGCGCGCATCGTGCGATTCGATGTAAACCCCAGCGTACGGGAGCCTGCCTGTTGAAGGGTGCTCGTCGTGTAGGGAGCGTAAGGCCGGCGTTTGCGTTGACCGGGCTTGACGAGATCGACTACATACTCTTTTCCCTTCAACTCATCGAGAAGCTTGTCGAGGTCGTCTTTTGAAGTTAACTTGACGCGCGACAGGCGACCGCCCTTTATTACGCCCTGATAAAGCGAGGAAAACGGCGCGTCTTCCGCGTTCTGTTTTAACAATGCACGTAACTTCCAATACTCTTCAGGAATGAAAGCGTCGATTTCACGCTCGCGCATGACGACGAGTCGCGTGGCGACCGATTGGACACGTCCGGCAGACAGACCTCTTCTGATCTTCTGCCAGAGAAGCGGACTCAGTTCGTAGCCGACGAGCCTGTCAAGGATACGCCTCGACTGCTGTGCATTGACGAGATTGAGGTCGATTGGGCGCGGATGATCGATCGCTTCTTTGACTGCCTTTCCCGTGATCTCGTGAAAAGCGATGCGACAAGGATCTTTCGGCTCTATATCGAGTAAATGCGCTATGTGCCAGGCGATCGCCTCCCCTTCGCGATCGGGGTCCGTTGCGAGGAGGATGCGATCGGCTTTTTCCGCCGCGCCTTTCAACTCTCTGACGATCTTATCTTTTCCGGGCATGGTGATGTACATCGGATTAAACTTATTCTTGATATCCACGCCGAGCGTTGAAGTCGGAAGATCGCGAATATGGCCGACAGAGGACCTGACATCGAAAGTTTGTCCAAGATAACGCGCGATTGTCTTCGCTTTGGCAGGCGATTCCACCACCACTAATGTTCGATTGCTCATTCAATTCTCTCCTGTCTGAAGTCAAACATTATATACATTAGAAAAACGATGCTGTCAAAGCTGAAAGTAAAAATGATTCTTGTGCGCCTGTTGTTTGTTTCAATCTCAATCGCCGCCCGATCGGACGTATAAGCCGCGGTAGAGACGCACGTACCCCTTGCTCTGCAACGTAGCCAGAGAGAGTGCCGTCGTTCGAGGGTCGAGGCGACATTGCTCCGAAACGGCATGAAGAGTCCGGGGAGCCGCCTCCAACAAATCAAGAATGCATTTCTCATCTTCGCCCATATCGGCGCGTCGCCTTTCCGTTCCGGAGCGTGGAGCCGGTATTGCCTCTGCAGTATTTGTCTCCTCCCTGTATACAGGGTGAGCGGGCATATGCGGGATGTCATCGATCGACTCAACGATCACGGCGCCCTCGCGAATTAAATCGTGACAACTGCGACTAGTCCCGCTCAAGATAGAGCCAGGAACGGCGCAGACGTCTCTTCCGTAATCGGCGGCAAAACCTGCCGTAATCAACGTCCCGCTGAAGCGCGACGCCTCCGTCACGAGCACAGCGTCACAGAGTCCTGCCAAGATTCGATTTCTAGCGGGGAAATGATGCCTGCGCGGCGTTGTGCCCGAAGGGTATTCCGAGATGGTCAAGCCTGTCTGCGAGATCTCCTGAAAGAGACGCGCGTGCTCTTTCGGGTACACAACGTCGACACCGGAACCCAGTACGGCGATCGTCGTCGTACCGCCTTCGAGAGCCGTTTTATGCGCTTGACCGTCGATGCCGCGCGCGCCGCCGGAAACGATCGTTATGCTTCGACGTGCCATCTCCGAACAAAGCTTCTTCGTCACCTCCAAACCGTAAAACGAAGGATTGCGCGTACCGATCACTGTGACGATGAATGGGCCGTTGAGCGTGGCGAGCGTCTCGCCGCGGCAAAAAAGGATCGCGGGAGGCTGGTCGGTATGAAGAAGCCGGCGGGGATAGTCGCCATCAGTAATGGAGACTGCGTAGTCGAGATCGCATGGAAGCGTGTTATTTATATCCGAAAATTCGCTCATGAACTCCCGATAGAGTTCGTTATGTAGCGGCGATACATCTTTCTCCTTGAGCAACTGGTCGGCCAGACATTCAAGTTCTCCCGCCCTCTCAAGAAAGATCGCCCTTTCACGTTGCGGGATACGAAGCGAAGAGGCTGCCCTCGTAAACGCCGTGGCGATCTTCCAACGCGTATTTTTCACGAACACGGCCTCAACGGTGCGGCGATGCGAATGGCAGCCGCGCTTTAAAGTGATAAGCTTCGGCGATGTCAATCTCTTTTATGACTTCATGTCGGTCAAGGTCGGCGATCGTCCGTGCAATGCGAAGCATCGAGAAAAATGAACGAACCGACAAATATGTCTTGTTTGCGATATCAGCGGCAAACCTCATCGCTTCTTCGCTGACAAAAAAATATCGTTCGGGATCCGGAACTTGAACTCTTGAGTTGTGAAAGCTGACGAGACCGCGTCTGGAGGCCCGCTCCCTTTGCATCGCCCAAGCGCCTGCGACGCGCGCTCTCGCCTCGTTTATATCGGTTAGAGAATTGCAAGATTCCGTATCAGGCACGGTCAGGAGATCGTGCGTATCGACGCGCGTCAACGAAACGACGAGGTCGAAGCGGTCGAAGAGCGGTCCGCTGATGCGCGATAAGTGGCGTCGAACAGCCGAATCATCACAGCGACACAGCCCGTATGGTTCCAACAGGTAGCCGCACCGACAGGGGTTGCATGCCGCGACGAATAGAAAATCTGCAGGAAACTCCATGTTCCATTCGGCGCGCGCCAGATGAATCTTCCCCGTTTCGAGAGGCTCGCGCAAAGCGTCGAGAACGCGGGGTTGTATTTCCGTCACTTCATCGAGAAAGAGAACGCCGCGATGCGCCAGTGTACACTCGCCGGGACTAGGCATGATGCCGCCTCCTATGAGGGCGCCGGACGTAACAGTGTGGTGCGTATGGCGAAAAGGCCTCTTCTTGAGCAAGCCTCCCGAATTCGGAGCATTCCCGGTGACGCTGTAGATTCTTGAAATCTCAAGCGATTCCTCTTCCGTGAGCGGGGGTAAAATCTCAGGTATGGCAGACGCGAGCGTCGTCTTCCCGCAGCCGGGCGCTCCCATCAGCAAGATCGGGTGCCATCCCGCCGCGGCAATCGTGCAGGCGCGGATCCCCTCTTTTTGACCGCGTATTATCTTGAAAGCGTTTCCGGCATCAGTAACATCGGTCTCTTCCGATTCCGACGATCTTAAGGGCTTTCTCCCTGAACTGACACCGGAGTACCGTAAAACAGCCTCCTTAAGCGTCTCGACTCCTTCGTATCGGATGGAATCAACAGCTTGTGCTTCTCTTTCGCAGTCAGCGGGACCGATGACGTGTCGGATTCCCTCTTCTCTAAGCGATAGGAGACGGCCAAGTACGCCGTGAACATATCGAACCTCTCCGTTGAGCGACAACTCTCCGAATGCCGCCGTCTCGGGAGCTTGCGTCGGTCGGACGGCCTGTTTCGATGACGTCAATACAGCGAGCGCGAGAGGGAGATCAAACGCGCTCCCCTGTTTGGGCAATGAGGCGGGAGCGTAAGCTGCAATGACGCGCCCCTTCGGAAATTCATAACCGCTGTGGCGAATGGCGGCTCGCACACGATCACGCGATTCTCTGATCGCGTGATCGCCTCTCCCCGTGACCTCGAATCGCGGGAGACCGGGCAGAACGGAAACTTCGATCTCGACGACAACGCCGTCCAATCCGGTCAGCGCACAGGAGCGGATACGGTGGTAGTTCTTGACACTCATAGAGCCAGTCTCGCGCTCTTTTTGAATGATTACCTATCAATTTGTCGTCATTAAATAACATGATGCGCCGTTTTGACGGAAAGGATCAATGTCAATTATTAAGTCTTTCGCGAAGATTTCGCGAAGATTTTAAGCGTTCTGTTCCATAATCTCTTTGATTATGGTGTAAATTGCGTATAAACTATTGGAATAATGGCGTAGTCTTCCGAGATAAAACACGAAAACCATTGAAGACAAGGGAGATGTGGATATAAATGAAACTAGGTATTATCGGACTGCCAAACGTCGGAAAGAGTACACTGTTCAATGCGTTGACGAACGCAAACGCCAACGTCGCCAATTACCCGTTCTGCACGATTGAACCCAATATCGGAGTCGTTCCCGTACGCGACGATCGGCTGATCGCTTTGGCAGAAATCTTCCGGTCGGAAAAAATCGTTCCTGCTACGGTCGAGTTTGTCGACATCGCGGGACTCGTTAAAGGCGCAAGTCATGGCGAAGGATTAGGCAACCGGTTTCTGTCGCACATACGCGAAGTCGATGCTCTCTTGCACGTTGTGCGCTGCTTTGAAGACGATGACATCGCACATGTCGAACGTAAAATCGACGCCGTCGCCGACTACCGCACCGTCGAGACTGAACTGATCCTTGCCGACATCGAGCACCTCGACCGTCGGCACGAGAAAGTCGCAAGAGCCGCCAAAGGCCATACGCGCGAGGCGTTGGACGAGCTCGCCGTCATTGAGCAGCTTCTCGCTCATCTAAACGACGGCAAACCGGCGAGAGAGTTCATCTTCGACGAGAACAAGAGTGAACTCGTGCGTCATCTCTCCCTTTTGACGATGAAGCCCGAGATGATTGTCGCGAACGTCTCCGAATCGGATGACGGTTTCAGCGAACGTTGTTTGAATGAGTTAAATGGCGTCCTCGGCTCGGAGAAAGTAATCGTCCCGCTGTCGTCTCGCATTGAAGCCGAGATCGCAGAACTTCCAGCGGAAGACCAAGCTCTTTTTCTTGAAGAGCTCGGTATTGAGAGCGGAGGACTCATACGCGTGATCCGGGAGGCATATAAACTCTTAGGATTGATTTCATTTTTTACGGCTAACAAAAAAGAAGCGCACGCATGGACGATTCGTCGCGGTTCAAGCGCATTCGATGCAGCAGGTGTGATTCACTCCGATTTTCAAAGGGGATTTATTCGGGCTGAAGTAGTATCTTTCAATGAATTGCTGGCGCAAGGATCACATAGTGCCGCACGCGAAAAAGGGCTCATTCGATCAGAGGGAAAAACGTACGTCGTGCGCGATGGCGACTACATCATTTTTCGATTCAATGTCTGATTGTCTGTTGATCGGTCATCTGCACTCTCAGGTATGCCCGGAAGCGGTATGCCGCGCAATCCGAACTCTTGGCGCAGGAGCTTGTGGACTTCTTTTTCCAATTCCAAATAAGTCCCGTTGTTCACAATTACAAAGTGCGCGATCTTCCCGTATTGCTCGGGCGACATCTGGACACGCATACGCCGAAGCGCGTCGGCATCGCTCATTCCGCGCTTCCTGAGCCGATCGAGGCGAATGTCATCGTCTGCCGTAATCGCCCATATCTGATCGGCGTTATCGATAAAGCCGCGCTCCACCGGGATCGGCGCGTCGAGAACGACAGATTTGATTTTCTTCTTCCCGGCCTCCTCGATCCGGCTGTCAACGGCGATGACGACGTCTTCGTGGACGATAGCGCTCAATGTATCGAGCGCACGTTTGTTTGTGAAAGCCAGATCGGCCATTTTTTTGCGGATAAGAGCGCCGTTATCGTCGATCAAGTCGGCGCCTAACACTTCGGCAATGCGCGCTGTCGTATCGGATGCGCGGTCTGTCAGCTCATGTGCGATGGCGTCGGCGTCGATGACCTGTATGCCCGCCGCTCGGCAAATAGAGGCAACAACACTTTTGCCTGTACCGATTCCGCCTGTGATGCCAAGTACAAACATTAATAAGACTCTCCAATCGTTCCACTAACTCAAATCACCCCACGTGTGACCCGCCTTCGCCTCGGCGATCAGCGGAACGGAAAGCTCCATCGCCTGCTCCATTACTTCGCGCAAAAGCGTCATGACGCGCTCCTGATCATCTTCCGAGACCTCCAAAATCAGTTCGTCGTGAACCTGTAATATGAGTCTCGCATCCATATTCTTCTCTTTTAACAAGCGGTAAGCTCTGACCATGGCGATCTTGATCAAGTCGGCGGCCGTCCCCTGCACGGGTGCATTCATCGCGGCACGCACACCGAAGTTGTAAATATTCCTGTTTTGTGATTGCAATTCCGGCAGATAACGCCGTCGATGGAAGAGCGTCTCCACGTATCCTTGCTCTTTGGCGAGCTCGCCCTGAAGGTTAAGCCACGTCTCAACTTCCGGATATTGGTCGTGGTAGCGTTTGATGAGGCGGCGAGCATTCGGGATGGATATATTGAGGTCGCGCGACAATCCGAAGTCGGAGATACCGTAGGTGATGCTGAAATTAACAGTCTTGGCGATAGCGCGCTCGTCGGCGGTGATGTCGGATTCGCGTTTCCCGAAGAGCGCAGAAGCCGTGACGCGATGGACATCACGCCCTTGAACGAATGCATCGGAAAGATTCCTGTCGCCCGAAAGATGGGCGAGGAGGCGCAGCTCGATCTGGCTGTAATCCGCGCCTATCAGGACGTTACCGGGCGAAGCGATGAACAGTTCGCGGATGCGTCTCCCCCGCTCCGTGCGGATGGGAATATTTTGGAGATTGGGGTTAGAACTCGACAATCTCCCTGTCGTCGTCAATGCCTGATTATATGTTGTACGTATTCTTCCGTCGTGATCGATCTCCTTTTTCAGGCCCTCAAGAAACGTTCCGCGCAATTTCGTCAGTTCGCGGTACTCGACGATGGAATCGATGATCGGATGAAATCCTCGCAACCGTTCGAGCTCATCAGCCGCCGTGCTGTACTGCCCCTTTGAGCTTTTTCGTCCCGTCGGCAGTCCTAAATCATCGTACAGGACTTCGGCGAGTTGTTGCGGGGAATTGATATTGAACTGTTTGCCGGCGTCGCGAAAGATCGATTGCTCAAGCGACTCGATCTCATAGAGCATCGAAGACGACTCCGACTCAAGCGCATCGAGATCGATGAGGACACCTGCCCGTTCCATATCGGCCAATACGTTAACAAGTTCCATCTCGACATCGGCAAGCACCATGACGTCTCGTTCGGCGAGTCGATCCCGCTGGCATTCCATAGCTTCCAACAGCAACAGGTTGAGACGTTTGTTCTCGGCATTTCGATCTTTCAGCAATGGCAAGCTGTCGTCCTCATAAGGTTGGAACGCATCACCGAGCGCGGCGCGCAGGGCAAACTCGATATCGTCCGTTCTGCCGAGTTCATTCAAGAGATAAGAGGCGATCATTACGTCGAAGACAGGGCGATCAGGAGCTTTTACGCCGTTTCTTCTCAGCTGACGCTTCAAATCCCATGTGACAAACGTATTTTCACGTTGATTGATCAATTGAAGAATCTGTAGCGCATCAGAGACGAAGAGGCACGCCTGACCTGCGAGCAGAATTCCGTCAGCGGCGTCACCGGGCAGCATAAAAGCGACCGGCGTTTCAGAAGCGACCATCTCCAACCACTCTTCGAGCGAATCGCATTCAGGAACGCGATCAGCGCGAACTCCCAGACTTTCATTTGCCGTCTCGCTTTCTGACGACGCGAGGTTAAACCGCTCCAAGAAAGAGCGAAAGTTGAGACGCGTCAGGAGCTCTGCGAGGGCTTCGCGGTCGATCGCGCGGTCGATATCGGCGGAAAGAAGATCTTCGACCCGATCGAGCGGGGCTTCGCGACAGATGAAGGACAGTTCACGCGACAGTTTCGCCGACTCTTCACCGGCCGTTAAGTTTTTCAATAGTGCGCCTTTCATTTCTCCGAGGTGCTCGTAAACATTATCAATACTCCCGTATTCTCCGATGAGTTTCAACGCTGTCTTCTGACCGACTCCCTTGACGCCCGGAATATTATCCGATGCGTCGCCCATCAGCCCCTTCACCTCTACCCACTGTGTCGGTGATACCCCGTACTCCTCCATCATGGCCTCGGGCGTGATGACATCACTCTCCGACCCGTCTCTTTTCGTCGTCAGCAGCACGACCGACGTGGCGTCGGAAACGAGCTGAAGCGCGTCGCGGTCGCCCGTCAGTATGAAAACGCGCATGCCGCGCTCTTCTCCGATGCGCGCCAGCGTGCCGATCAGATCATCAGCTTCGTAATCAGGCAATCCGATCGGCTGAAAGCCCAGATATTCAAGCATTTCGCGAGCGACAGGCACCTGTCTGGCGAGATCCTCGGGCATCGGACTTCTCCCCATCTTGTACTCATCGAATTGACGATGACGGAACGTCTGCCCCGGCATGTCCATCGCGGAGATCACATGCGTCGGTCTTAACTCTTCTCCGTACTTCATGAGCATATTCATAAAAGCGAACAGAGCCCCGGTCGGCAAACCGTCGGGAGCCGTCAATCGATTCCTCCCCGCCATGCCGTAAAAGGCGCGATTGAGGAGGCTGTGGACATCAATGAGCATCAGAATCTCTTTAGCAGACACGATACATTCCTTTCAGGCGTTCAATCCTTATTTTATTTTAATTCATCTCATTGCACTTTGTTGGCGGTAATGCGCAAAAGCGCGCCGGCGACGGCCGCCGCCGCGCCGCTCCGCGAATCCTCGAGAACGACGCCGATGGCAAAAGGCGTCGACTCGTCGGCGATAAAACCGCAGAAGAGATTGTTTGTCACCATGTTGCCGTCCTCGATTTCAACGTTAGCCGTGCCCGTCTTGCCGCGAATGTCGAGCCCCTTGACGCTTGCCTTCTTCCCTGTTCCGTCCGTCACGACGGCTTTCATCATCTCTGATATTTTCTCCGTCACTCGGAGGTCAAGGGTCGCGACAATCTCATCGTGTACGAGCTGTTTTACTTCTCCCGTCGGCGTCCTCGTCGCCTCAACGACGTACGGCTGACGCATGGCGCCGCCATTTGCGATCGCAGAAGCGATCATGGCGAGGTGGAGCGGCGTAACGCTCACGCGATCCGCTCCGCCCGGCTGTCCGATCGCCGCCCATGTGACGGCGGCGGCGTCTTCGTGGCCGATATCGCAGACACTTGTCGCGATCTTGATGCGATCGAGCGTCAATTCCGTGTTGAATGCCAATGCATCGGCCGCTTTTTCAAGCGAAGGCGTCCCTAAAAGGAGGCCGACATGCCCGAAATAATGGTTGCAAGAGGTCGCAAAAGCCTTCTCAATGCCGAGCTTTCCGTGAGTCTTCTTCATATAACGCTCAAAGACTCCGCCGGGCATGATCGGATTTTTGCCTTGACAGGTCACAGTTAAATCGTGCGGATACTCATTTTGACTGAGAAATGCCATTGCTGTTACGATCTTGAATGTCGAACCGGGTACGTAACGCCCTAAAAGCGCCCGGTTGAAAAGAGCCGTTTCGGGTATATCTTTCCAGACGATGACGTTTTCAGGGGCGACGGAAGGCGTCGAGACGAGAGCGTAGACCTCTCCCGTCTTATAGTTCATGATGACGACGGCGCCGCGTTTGCCCTTAAGTGCGCGAGCGGCTTCGATCATCAGGTCGCTTCTGACGGTGAGAAGCAGATCGTCGCCTTCAAGGCCTTTTCCGGAGAGATCAAGCTTCAATTGCGTCAAGAACGGTCGTCCGCTGCCGAGCAGGTGATCCTGCCAGAGCGATTCGAGCGTATTGGTAATGTTGTGCGTGTAATCTCCGACGAGGTGAAGCGCCGCTTTGGCGAGTTCATCATTGTCGGCATAAAGGCGATTGCCCTGTTCGTCATGGCCTGCCAAGATGACGTCGTCGGCCGTGATGATTTCACCGGCCATTTTATACCGTGAACGCAACGCCGCCTTGTCCTCGCCCGCCGCCTCGAGCCATGTCGTTCGGGCGCGGTTGCTCTGTGCGATTACCCCCGCGATGAAAAGCGTAAAAAGGACAGAGAACACGACGACGAAAACGCGAATGTTTCTAAGCAGTGATTTCATCGCTCTGTCCTCTGGTCGAATGGCGTACCGGCTGTTTTGCCGATGCGTGCGACTTTCTCGGCCGAACGCCTCACAGGCAGCTTGGAGGAACGCGCCATGCTGCCGAGGAGCATGGCGATCATCAGCCATTTCGCGAGGAGTGAACTCCCGCCACGCGCGATAAAGGGCAGCGTCACGCCCGTCAACGGTATAAGTCCCGTCGTCCCTCCGATAACGACGAGCGCCTCGATGAGGATCGCTGACGCTAGACCGAGAATTAGCGCGCTCGTAAAACCGTCACGCGCATCGATGATGCTTGACATACCCCTCAGCCAGATCGTCATATAAAGAAGGATCAGCATGACTCCGACGATCATACCAAGCTCCTCGCAGACAATCGCAAAGATCATGTCGGAGCTCGCGAGCGGGATACTGCCCGGACTTCCGTTCCCGAGTCCGCGTCCGAGCAGTCCGCCGCGACTGACGGCCTGCAATCCGTAGACGATCTGACGGTTGTCGTCACCGATCCGATCCCACAATGAAATCCAACCGTATATCCTTCGATTGACGTACGGAATCGCACGATAAATCAAGACACCGGCAACGCCGGCAATACCTAAAACGGTTGCGGACAAAAGATATTCCGAAGTCATCACCGTGAAGACGACGATCGTCACCGGGAAGAGAATCATGATCGAGCCGAGGTCGGGTAATAAGATGATAAGTCCGGCATTGATGAGACCCCAGACGCCGAAAAGGATGAGCTGTCGTCCCTTCGGGCGTATCCTGAAAAACCATGCCAGCGTAACGATCCAAGTAATTTTAGCAAACTCGGTCAGCTGAAGCGTCAGTCCTCCGGCAAGCGGAATCCATAGGCCGGCACCGTGTATCTCCCTCCCCTTTCCGAGAATAAGCGTCGCCAGATAAAGCAAAGGCGTCAGCCCGAAGCAGATCGGCGCCAATTGCTCGAGCAAATTCGTCTTTTGCGATAGGAGAACGAGAACGACCAAGACGATAAGCGCGATCGTGACGGCGCCCGCTTGCCCGATGAGCGCATTTTTAAGACTGCGGTGCCACTCTTCGATCGTGTAATTTTCAATATGGGACGGAAAAACGCGCGATAATCCGAGAAGTCTCGCCTGTACCGTCAGTCCGATCGTCGTAAGCAGCATCGCGGCCTGATAAAGAATAGGATCGACGCGCGGAATAAAGCGGTTCAGGATGATGCTCACCGCGTGAAGCAAAAAGAAGACGGAAGCGAGCACCGCGACAAAAAATTGCGCGACGCCGCCCGTGTCGGTGCCGCGCATTCCGAAAAAGAGTGCGAGAAGAGATCCGAGCTGAAACAACAATGTCATGACGACGGAAGTAGCCGACAACTGTGGATAGAGAGTATCCGACGAAGCGAAAATCGGAGTATCTTCATCACGTTTCAACACGGAATCATCGATGACAAAGCTCAGAACACGCCGGCCTATACCGATCTTGTCGCCTTGTCTTAAGGCCGTCGAATCCGTAACTTGGCGGCCGTTAAGCCAGACCATCGCGTTGCGCTCAGGGCGCATGAACCAGACCTTATTGTGATAGTAGATCGTCAAGTGGTGCCTGCGGATTCCTTTGCCTTTTGTACGAATGTCAGAAGCGAGCGATGAGCCTATCTGTGTCGTATGAAACAAAGGCAACGGGGCGACGAGCTCAGGCTCGAGCGGGTCGGATGAGAGTAGGAAAAAGCCCGTCACCGGACGCGTCGCGCTCCGCAAATTTGCAAACAGAGCGCGCATCGCGCGATAAAAAATGACAATGGACGAAATGGCGATCACGGCGAAAAGACCGTAACGCGCCAAGTGCATGTATGAAGAGAATGTCATAGCGATTCGCAGTGCGGATGATCGACTTCCGATTGTTCGAACCTGACATATTTATCGTAAGGAACGCTGGGAAGTGAAGCGCGAGATTCGCGACAATCGGCATCACCGCAGTGCTCGAGCACGGCGAGAAGCTGCTCCATAAACTGTGCGAGTCCGAGATCCTCGTCAGCGCCGATGATCTTTTCAAGCTTATCGACTTCATTTTTCAGATACTTCATATCGTCGACTTGTGTAAGGCTGAAAATCTTTTTATGATCTGTCTCGACAAAATGCTCCGCAGATAAAAAGAGCTCTTCACGCATTTTCTCGCCCGGTCTCAGTCCGATGTAGTGAATAGGTATATCGACATCGGGTACGAAACCTGAGATCCGGATCATGTCGCGCGCCAGCTTGTCAATCCTGACAGGTTCGCCCATGTCCAGGACGAATATCTCTCCGCCTTTCGCGTAAGCGCCCGCCTGCAGAACAAGACTTGACGCTTCGGGGATCGTCATAAAATAGCGCTCAACCTTCGGATGCGTGACCGTCACGGGATGGCGATTTTTAATCTGTTTTTCAAAGAGCGGAATAACGCTGCCGCTGCTTCCCAGGACATTGCCGAATCGAACGGCCGCAAACGAAGTATCTTTCCATATCTTGTCGAGCGCCATGATGACAATTTCACAAAGTCTCTTGCTCGCACCCATCACATTCGTCGGGTTGACGGCTTTGTCGGTCGAGATCAGGACAAACTTGGGAACGCCGCACCGCGCGGCTGTCATCGCCACGTTGTACGTCCCGTAAATATTGTTTTTTACCGCTTCTCCGGGACTGTCTTCCATCAAAGGTACGTGTTTATGAGCTGCCGCGTGGAAGACGACATCGGGAACGTATTCGCGGAACAACTGATCGACACGTTTGCAGTCTCGCACCGATCCGATGAGAACTTTTAAATTGAGGCGTCTGCCGTAGTGTTCGAGAAGATCTTGCTGTAACTCGTAGACACCGTTCTCATAAACGTCATAAAGGATGAGGAGCGCCGGTTTAAAGGAAGCGATCTGTGTCGCGAGCTCAGAGCCGATCGACCCGCCCCCTCCCGTAACGAGGACTGTCTTGTCGCAAATGAAATCGCTGACTTTCTCCATGTCATACTCGACAGCTTCTCTTCCGAGCAAGTCGTCAATTCTGATATCACGCACATCGGAAAGATGGACTTTACCGCCGTCGAGCTCCGAGAAAAAGGGCAAAATTCTGACGCGACAATCTGTGCGGTGGCATATTTCAAGGATGTTTCGGATCGTCTCGCTCGAAGCGGAAGGAATGGCGACGATGATCTCATCAATACGCATCTCCTCCGCCAGCCTCTCAATATCGTGTCGATCTCCGAGAACAGGCACGCCGTTGTTCCTGTAATAATGCGTGAGGACATTGTCATCGACGGCGCAGACGGGAATTCTTTTGCTCTGAGCCGTTTTCAATTCAACGATGATTTGGCTGCCGGCGGCACCTGCACCGACGATCATGACGCGAATTCTCTCATTCCCCTTAGCTCTGCGTCTAGCCCTCTTCACCAATCTATGTGACTTGTAAAACCGATATATAAGGCGTATCGCCGTCACGGCGCCTGTCAGCAGAAACCAAAACAGGATATAGGTAGGGAGCGTGTAATTGCGTTGTATGAGCTGAAAAACGAGGACAGACAGAAAGAGATGGGTCGTTGTCCCGGCAAAAAGAATCAAATACTGTGTGCCGCGCGCAAATGCCCACATCTGAGTGTAGAACCCGAACAGCGGAAAAACGACAAGACCAACCAGAACAAAGACAAACCACGTGTCCTTGAACTGCCCCCAATAGTGTGCGGGGACATCTCCCTCAAAAATGAGCAGAAGCGCCAAAAGTGCCGCGATGACGGTCGAAGCCGCATCAAAGGCGATCAGGAATGCTTTGCGCGGTGTCAAATGCCGAATCGTGCGCGGTTGCCTATTTTCCATCTCTTCAAAAAGATCTTCTTTTAGTAAGCGAAAACAAAAACGCTAGCGGCGTACTTGCATTACTCTTTCATAGCCTGAATCGAGCTGAGGTATGTGTTGATGTCATTCAACAGGAGATTCGCATCAATACCGTGACCTTGACAGGCCTGTTCAAGCGTTTCGTTGTTCGCCAACATGCAGCCGACGCAATGAAGACCGTGCCCCATCAGGAGGCCCGCAATATTGCGGTCGAATCGAAGAATGTCGACGATCAACATGTCTTTGGTAACTTTCATATCTGTTTTCCTTCTCATATCATCATTCGAAAACGTTCATTTCTGTTGGTTATGGTACAGCAAGGCGGCGCGACATGCAAGCATAACGGTATGATGAGCGTCATTACATGAGGCGGGAATGGCGACGTAAACGACGCGTGATCACGCGTGAAGACTAATTATATATTGAAAATGTCGCCGTTTCACTGATAAAATCGTGTTCTAATGACGGTAAAAGACGCCAAACCCTTGACAAGACGTCGTTTGATCGTGATAATAGGCAAAGAAATTGCCAGAAGGAGGCTAATGAATGAATAAAAGTGAACTGATCAATGCAGTGGCGGAAAAAACGCAACTGACAAAGAAAGACAGTGAAAAGGCCGTTACAGCCGTTTTTGACGTCATCACCGAACAGCTTGCAAAAGACGAAAAAGTCGTCCTTGTCGGCTTTGGTACCTTTGAGGTTCGTCATCGTGCCGCTCGCAAAGGCCGCAACCCGAGCACCAAAGAAGAGATTTTGATCCCCGCAACGAAAGCGCCGGCATTCAAGGCAGGGAAAAATCTTAAAATGCAAGTAAACAAATAATTTAAATCATTATTTTGTCTTTGCGTGGGGGCTGTCGAACGACAGCCCTCGCTTTTTTGGATGAGATGATTGTGCTCATTGTTTGCCTGACTTTTCTGTTCGCACAAGAAAATCGGTGACCATCTCAGCCAATCTGGAGACGGTCCGTGCGACGGGCAGACGTGTTTCGCGTGAGCGAAGAAGTCGATACGGGAGTTCTTCTCCCTCCTCAAGCGCTCGAATTTCACGCCTTACAAGATCGTCGAACAAATAGCGTACATTTCGTTCGACCTGATAAGGCGTCATCTTGTATTTATCGGCGATTAACGGGTACAGTCGTTTACTGATCGGATTGAGAAGCGCCACGTCGCCCGCGATCACACGCATCATCTCCTGAAGAAGCCGATAACCGCGCAGATGAAAATTGAACGCATACCGCTCCAGAACGGTGTCGACAGCTCGGTGGACTTTTTCCTGATGATGATGCTCGTTACGCGTCTGCTCGTGGAAATGGTTCTCCGCCGTCAGCAAGACTTTCCGTGCGGCATATGGAGAACCCTTACGACCGTCGACTAAATAGTGAACTCTTCCCGACGAATCCATCACGCCGAATAGTCCTTGGCGGTTCATCAAATTCTCTACGTGATTTAAGAGCTCACGATTGGATGCGACTAAATAAAAACCTAATTCGTCCTTCGGCCTCGCGCGCTGTTCTGTCTGCTCCGATCTCATGTCTGAACGAATCGGTTGCTCTCGCGTCATTCACTTCGCTCCTCCTCTCTTCTTTCATTTTAGAGACGGAAGATGCGAATATTTTTGCCCCGAACAAAATATAACAGGTGTGATTATGTTGTGCATTCGATCTGTCAATGATCGGGAACATCGCCGAAGCGTACGACGTTGATGATGTAAAAAGTCCTCGGTGTATAAGTGATCTGATAACGGCCCTGCGCATCCGACTTGAAGACACCGGGCGGGAAGTAATAGATTTGACCGTCGAGCGTCAAGGTGTGATTACGAGGTATCACTTCATCGGGGATCTCGATCTCGCGAACGCTATATTGATGATTGACCAGCTGTACGCAATCAAAGACCATCGGCACGAGCAGGACGGCTGAAAGATAGGAGATTACGACAACAAGCAGGATCGGCGCGAGGTAAGAAAGACGCGACCTACAGGCGTGATTCCAATTTTTACGCAGAAACACGATGAGCAACGCGAAGAGCGCACTCACGAGGGCAATGCTGGCGAGCACTCCAATAATAAAGTACACTACCATGACTGTTCTCCATCATCGTATGACGCCAACAATGTGGCGAAAGCTTCCTCGTCCAATATGTGAATGCCGAGCTGTTGTGCATGTTCAGCCTTACTTCCCGGATTTTCACCTACAATAACAACCGAAGTGCGTGCGGAGACCGATCCGGCGACGCGTGCTCCGAGCGCCTCCAAAGCGGCTCGCGCCTCGTTGCGCGTCATTGAGGTTAACGTTCCCGTAAGGACGAATGTCTGTCCTTCGAGCGGCTTCTCGGAAACCTTCTCCTCCGCCGTCATCCGCAACCCGCTCTTTTCTAACCGCTCCAATAAATGTTCCGTCTGCGGCAGCGAGAACCAGCGGCTGATTGAGCGCGCAGTCGCGGGCCCTATGTCTTTGATTGAAGCGAGTGTTTCGTCGTCCGCCTCCGCCAGGCGCCGAAGATCGGGAATCGCCTTTACGAGCGCCTGCGCCGTCTGGCGGCCGACGAGCGGAATGCCGAACCCCGTGACGAGTCGCTCGAGCGGCGCCGTCTTGGAGCGCTCAAGCTCGGCGAGGAGCTGATCGACGCTTCTGTCGCGTCCGATGATCCCGTCTTCGACTAAAGCGTCACGCTTCTCATGGAGCGTGTACAAGTCGGCGATTGAGCGAACGTAGCCCGCCTGATAGAGAGCCTCCGAGACCTTCTCGCCGAGCCCGGTAATATCCATGGCGTCTCTCGAGGCAAAATACGTCAAATGTCGAACGAGTTGTGCGGGACAATCGATGCCCGTGCAGTAGAGATCAGCGCCATCACCGACGAATTCGGTCTCCGACCCGCACGCCGGGCATTGAGCAGGAAGGAAATAGCGCTCCGTCGTCTCCGGACGCTTATCCAGATTGACTTTCAAGACTGCAGGGATGATATCCCCTCCCTTTTGGACGAGAACCGTGTCTCCGATACGGACATCGAGCTGATCGACAAAACTCTGATTGTGCAGTGTAGCCCTTTGCACCGTCGTCCCCGCAATATTGACGGGCGCGAGGTGTGCGAGCGGCGTGATGCGTCCCGTCCGCCCGACTTGTGCCGAAATATCGAGAACGACAGTCTCTTTCTGTTCGGGCGGGTACTTAAAGGCAATCGCCCAACGCGGGAATTTACTCGTCGCTCCGATCGATTCGCGCGGAGACAGTTCATCGACTTTGACGACGGCACCGTCGATTTGAAAAGGCAATTCGTCGCGTCGTCTCCCGATCAACTCAATCGCTTCAAGCACTTCATCCGACGTGCGGCAGACGGCGATTTCGGGGACGACGGGAATGCCGAGGTGCGACAACCAGGAGAGCGTCGCCGAATCGTTTGAGAATGAACGGGAAGCATATTGAGCCTCAAAAGCGAAGAAGGAGAGTCCGCGGTCACGGACGACCGTTGCATCGAGCTGACGAAGCGTTCCGGCCGCGGCATTTCGCGGATTGGCAAAGAGTTTGTCTCCTGAGCTGCCGAGCGATTGATTGAGCGCGTCGAACGATGCGTAAGGCATGTAGACTTCTCCGCGGACAACAAGCTCGGCGGGACGGTCGTTCAGTATTACGGGAATCGATGAGATCTGCCTGATATTCTCCGTGATGTCCTCACCGTACGTGACGCCGTCTCCGCGCGTCACGCCTCTCGTCAGGAATCCGTTCTCATACGTAAGACTGACGGAGAGTCCGTCTATCTTCATCTCGACGATAAAGGTCGCATCCGGGTACTGTGAGCCGATACGATCAACGAACGCGCTAACCTCGTCGTAAGAGAAAGCGTCGAGAAGCGAAAGCATCGGGTAACGATGCGGAACAGGCGCAAATTTTGAAGAGGCTTCACCGCCGACGACAGCCGTAGGTGAATCGCGAAGAGCCAACTCCGGCCATTCGCCTTCAAGCATCTCAAGCTTGCGGAGAAGCCGATCGTATGTCACGTCCGACGTCAGAGGTTCGTCTAAGTTGTAATATGCGTGATTGAGTTGTCGGAGCACTTGTGTAAGTTGCCCGATCAGGACGGCGGCAGAATCCCGGTCGCCGGGACTGCCCGACCGTAACAAAGACTCTACGAGGTCGCGATCGAGATCCATTGCTGCTCCGTTGACACTTTACGCTTTGCCGTCACACCCCAAAACATTCTTGATCTTATGCGCGACGATCTCTTCAATCGCGTCTCTCGCCGGACCGAGATATTTACGCGGATCAAAGTCGGCAGGATTCTCGCCGAGATACTTACGTACGGACGCCGTCATCGCCAGTCGTAAGTCGCTGTCGATATTGATCTTGCAGACGGCCATACCGGCCGCTTTGCGCAACATATCTTCAGGGATGCCTATGGCGTCCGGCATGGAGCCGCCGTATCGATTGATCGTCTCGACGTATTCGGGAATGACGGAACTTGCCCCGTGCAGAACGATGGGGAAGCCGGGCAGGCGGCGCTCGATTTCTTCAAGAATATCGAAGCGGAGTTGCGGCTTTTGTCCCGGTTTGAACTTGTAGGCGCCGTGACTTGTACCGATCGCAATCGCCAACGAGTCACAGCCGGTGCGCGTGACAAACTCTTCAACCTCATCGGGATCCGTGTACGATGCATCTTCCGCATTGACGACAACATCGTCTTCTATACCCTCAAGTCGGCCGAGCTCAGCCTCGACGACAATAAGAGGGTCATGGCTGTGCGCATAGTCGACGACACGGCGCGTAAGTTCGATGTTCTCCTCAAACGGAAGGTGCGATCCGTCGATCATCACAGAGGTAAATCCTCCGTCGATGCAATCTTTACAGAGTTCAAAAGAGTCGCCGTGATCGAGATGCAGCGCGATGGGCAATCCCGACTCGATCATCGCCGCCTCAACAAGCTTGATAAGGTACGTCTGATTTGCGTAACGCCTCGCCCCTGCAGAGACTTGCAAGATCAGAGGGGCGCGCAGCTTGTTCGCCGCGTTGACGATCCCTTGGATGATTTCCATGTTGTTGACATTAAAAGCGCCGATCGCGTAGCCGCCATCATACGCCTTTTTAAACATTTCTTTTGTGTTGACTAAAGGCATGATAGTTTCCTTTCCTTACGACCTGAACGGTCTCGTGTATCTTAGTTCAAGTATAGCACCTGCCGGAGGACAACCGGCTATACTTTCTATCCCTCGCTTGAGAGGCGCTTGAGGCGTTCCAGCTGCATGTTCAAACTGTCGAGTTGATCTTCGTATTGTGCTTTCTTCTCCCGTTGTGCTTCGACAACGTGTGCAGGCGCCTTTCCGGTGAAGTTAGGGTTGCCGAGCATCGCCTCCGCACGTGCGATCTCCTGCTTCAGACGCGCTTCTTCTTTCTGCATACGGTCGAGTTCTTCTTCAACGTCAACGAGTTCGCGCAGAGGAATGGCGATCTCTCCGCCGCTGAAAAGAACCGTCACGTCTTCTTCATCAAAAGAACCGCCTTCATCGATCAAATTGAGCGCCGATATCCCTGCAAGCCTCGACAACGTAGGCAGTCCGTCCTGAAGCCTTGAGACGAGCGCGCCGTCATCTGCGCGGAAGCTTGCGGCGAAACGACGGGCCGGCGCGATCTTGTACTCGGCACGAAGATTCCTGATACCGCGAATGGCGCTAACGAGACTTGTCATCGTTTTCACGGCGTCGTCATCGTGCTGATACAGATCGGGATCGGGCCATTCCTCAAGAACAAGCAATTTACCTTCGTGCAGGATACCGTAAATGCGCTCCGTAACGAACGGCATAAACGGGTGCAACAATTTAAGTGCATCGGAGAAGACGCGATACAAGACGGCCTGAGCCGCTCTCCCCGAGCGCCCGTCCTCGCGCAAGCGCTCTTTGACAAGTTCGATGTACCAGTCGCAGAAATAGTCCCACAGGAACGAATAGATCTTCTCCTGGGCCATCCCGAGCTCCATCGCATCGAGATTGTCCGAGATTGACTTGATCGCATCTTTCAACTCCGACATGATCCAGCGGTCTTCGATCGCAAAATCATCCTCCGAGACGTCGGTAAAATCGATCTCGTCATCGAGATTCATCACGATGAACCTGAAGGCGTTCCAAACTTTATTGATGAAGTTTCTTCCGTTTTCAAACTTCTCGTCACGACACCGCAAGTCCTTTCCCGGCGTCGTGCCGACCATCATGCCGTAGCGCAGGGCATCGGCGCCGTACTGATCGATGATCTCAAGCGGATTGACGCCGTTGCCGAGCGACTTCGACATCTTACGCCCGAACTCATCGCGGACCATGCCATGAATCAAGACATAACGGAAAGGCGTTTTACCCGTGTTGTGGAGTGATGAAAAAATCATCCTCGCAACCCAAAAGAAGATGATGTCATACCCTGTGACGAGGACGTCTGTAGGATAGAAAGTCTTGAAATCATCTGTCTCATCCGGCCAGCCGAGCGTCGAGAAAGCCCAAAGCGCGGAAGAGAACCACGTATCGAGCGTATCCTCGTCCTGTCTGAGACGCGCTCCGCCACAAGACGGGCACGATTCGGGCGTCTCCTCGGAAACGATGACCTCATCGCAATCATCGCAGTACCAAACGGGAATGCGGTGTCCCCACCAGAGTTGACGCGAGATGCACCAGTCGCGAATCCCCTCCATCCAGTTAAAATAAATCTTTTTGAAGTGATCGGGAACAAACACAGTATCGCCCTTGCGAACGGCCTCTATCGCGGGCTCCGCAAGAGGTTTCATCTTCACAAACCACTGAAGCGATATTTTAGGTTCGACGATCGTATCGCAGCGCTGACATGTACCGACGTTGTGGCGCATCGGTTCGACTTTGACGAGATAGCCCTGTTCTTCGAGATCATTCACAACGGCGCGGCGCGCTTCCAGCACCGACATGCCTGCGTAAGGACCGCACTCGTCCGTCATGCGCGCGTCGTCCGTCAAGATATCGATGACGGGAAGATCGTGGCGTAATCCGATCTCATAGTCGTTCGGGTCGTGCGCCGGCGTTATTTTGACGTATCCCGTCCCGAACGCGGGGTCGACATAGGAATCGGCGATGACCGGAATGTCGCGATCGGTCAACGGCAGATGTACCGTGCGCCCGACGTGATGCCTTCGCTTCTCGTCATCGGGGTGTACGGCGACGGCCGTATCGGCGAGCATCGTCTCCGGACGTGTCGTAGCAATCGCGATCTCGCCGTCTCCATCGGCGAAAGGATAACGAATGGTGTAAAGCGAAGCGTCCTTCTCCTCGTGTTCAACCTCAATGTCGGAGATTGACGTCAGACACGACGGACACCAGTTGATCATGCGCTCGCCGCGATAGATCAGTCCCTCATCATACAAATCCTTAAAAACGCGCAGGACGGCCCTTGAGAGCCCTTCATCCATCGTGAAACGTTGGCGCGACCAATCGCACGACAACCCGAGTCGCTGCTGTTGTCCTACGATTCGAGCCTGATAGATTTCTTTCCAAGACCAACAATACTCAAGGAACTTATCGCGCCCTAACCCCTCCTTCGTAAGACCATCGTTATTCAATTCCTGAACAACAAGCGCTTCCGTCGCGATGGACGCGTGATCTGCGCCGGGAAGATACAAAGCGTTCTTCCCGCGCATTCTGTTGTAACGGGTCAGTACATCCTGAAGCGTGTTGTCGATCGCGTGACCCATGTGAAGCTCGCCCGTAATATTGGGCGGCGGCATGACGATTGTATACGATTCCTTTTCCGAAGGTGATTCTGCGCGGAATGCGTCGCGTTCTAACCACTCCTTGTAGATGATCGGCTCCTCTTTCTGTGGATCAAATGTCTTTGCGATTCCATCTATTTTTTTCATACACTCAGCCTTTCTGCCGTAGTCTTTCTTCATTATATTATTCGTTCGCTTCCTCAGGGCGATAGTCGAGTTTCACCCTGATCAGCACAAGACTGCCGCGTGCGCCGGGATCGACAACACGAAATCCGAACCTGACGATCTCTTCCGTATCGTTCGCCAACTCCGTGTCGGCCCACCTGATCACTTGCTGCCTGAAAGCGTCTTCGATTTTCCTCGGAGACGATTCGAAAACGACACCGTTCGCGTCTTCCAACAGAAGTTGAATTCTCTTTTCCTGATGGTCGGGGTTAACGAGCACGAGCTCAACGGCGGAGTAAGGCGTCAAATCGAGCGGCGGATACCAGGAAGCGAGCGCCACGGCGGCATCGATCTCGACAGGGCGCTCATCTGCGTTCACATATTCCAGTTTAATGTCGGAATAACTGTAACCGTTCACGTCATTCGTCAATGTTAACTCGCCGCGTCCCCTCGTGACACTCCACAGGCGTTTCATCCCCGGCAAGTTTCTCTTGCGCGGGCGCGGGGAATCGACGTCCAACAATTCTTCCCAACCGAATGCTTCCAATCTGTCCATGTCGAACCACGGCGTCGGAACGAGATACCGCGACGGCTCCAAATCGACACGGAAGGGCAACACGGGCATTCCATCCGATCCCGTCAAGTTGGCGTCGCCGTTGAACGAGGAAAAACCGTACGTCAGAGAGACGGGGTCACTGATCTGATCGTGCCATACGAGCACGCGCACACCGTATAAAATACGCGCCTCCGCCTTGACGAAGATGCGATCGCTGTCGCATATAGCGAACCCTTTCAGGACATTTTCACCGTGGCGAAGATGCAATCCGCCTCCTCGTACAGCGGACGAAGTAAAATCGACCATCCATTTGTTGCCGATGCGCTCAAGAGAGACAGGTTCCGGCGCACTCTTCGGACGATCGCCGCCGGCAAGAATACCGGAAGCGAGGCGAGCCATACGTCGTCCGACTTCTCTCTTCGCATAGGGAGTCAACACACCGCAAAACGACCCGTCCTCTTTGTAGGCTAGAGGGAGATCGTACAGTGTGACAAGCCCTGTGTCGGCATTCAGCGTATGCCTCGCCAACGCGAGCATTTCGTTAAACGTGGCAAGTCCGATCGCATTCAAACCGTTATAGAGGTAGGCGGGAAGCTGCGACATGATCAGCGTGAGTTTCTGACCGGCGGGAACGAAAACTTCACCGAAAGTATCGACGAGATAGCGAAGCGCACGCAGGTAATACTCCGGACCATCGACATCGCTCTCCCCTTGAAACCAGAGGACACCGCGAAGTGACAACCCGACAAAGGGCGCCACTTTATGATTGAACATGGCGCTCGGCTGCTTGCGCGGCGAAAATTCATGCGCAAGCGGAATCATTTGCTGAAAAAGCGTCGACTTTCGGATCGTCGCACGCGGTACGACGAGAGGCGCCGGATCAGCCCGGTCAGGCTTTCTTCCGTCGAGCAGCGCGACTGTCTGCGGTCGCGGGAAACTCTTAAAAGCGCCCGCCTCATAGCGACTTTCTCTCTGCTCACGCTCGGCAGTTTCAGCATTCCAGTTATCGCGATCGCGATACAGGCGCACTTCTCGAACGTGATTTCGAATGATCGGGTCGGCTTCGACGATCTCGCGCGGGAGCCATGAATGGATGTAAGTCCCGGGACAAGCGGCATTGATTACGCCGACTGGAATCTGCCATTCATTGTAATAATCGACGGCAAACGAAAACGCGACGGCAGACTGATCCTTCATCAGGTACACCTGATCGCCGCGCTGCCACTCGCCTCCCTGAGCTTCTCCCAGCGGCGTGTAACTGTACTGTCGTATCTGTTCGGATAGTCCGTCAAGACTCATCTGAAAAAAGCGAATATCGCGGAGATTTACGCATTCATCCAGCGCGTGCTCAACGTCGGAATCCCGAACAGTCTGAGCCATATTGTCCTGACCAGCCGCATACCAAAGTTCGCCGACAAGAATATCGTCGATGACGATGATGTCGGAAACGGAGCGAACAGTTAAGCGACACGGATCTTTCGATGCGGTGAGAGGCGGCAGTCTAAACTCGAAATAACCGTCGCGTCCGGCGATTTCATCTTCTGAAAAGAGAACGCCGTACTGCATCTCGGCATCTGGAGACTCGTGACTGTCCGCAGGAAAACGCTCGAGCTCGGCAGAAACGACAGTCTCGCTTCCGGCAAAACCGTAAAGTCTGTTGACTGTTTTTTGTTGCAGGACCATTCCGTTTCCATAGATGGTCGCTAATCGCAAATCTGCCATTCGGACGTACTCCTGTTCCAAAGAAACACCGCTCAACCGCTCGGTGCTCCGCCGTTTATGATCACAATTTCGCCTCCTCGGCGAATGATGGTTACGCTTGACATTTTGACCGTCTTTCGAGACGCTTGTCAAGTGAGCGACGTGCGCATCAGGATATTTCGCAGTATACGCGCGTGCGTACAATGCGTGCCCCCAACGCGTCGCCTTTCGACAACCCCCCGTCGCGGACGAGTGCGTCGAGCAGCAAATCGACGCGCAGATGAAGATCGCTTCCAGCCCCTCCCCTGAAGCTGATCGAGTCGCACGCGACATCATACGTCTCATAAATTCTCGGTGCGATGTCGATCATTTTCGTCTTGCCTTTTCGGACCCATGAAACGACTACACGACGACCGCCGGCGAATGTCCGGGAAAATACCTGTCCGATTGACGGAGCCTCGATCGTGTAATCGGCCGCCTTGACGAGCGACATCAGGCTTTTCTTCGTATCGGGAGCCTCTCCCCATTCGACGATCTCAACGCCGGGCGGAAATGAGCGATTCAGCCTATCGATCATAGGATCAACGTCGATGCGCTTCTCTAAAGTGACCTCAACGGGGTCACGGCGCGTCTCGATCCCCACACCGACAGGTAAGCCGAAGACGAGTATCGGCCGCGGGTTAAAGGCGTCCTCAGTCCATGCAATCGGCCACCCGGCGCGATTAAAGGCGCGCTCAAACAGGCGCATGTTGTCGAGGTGCGCGAGCCAAACGGTCGCGCCGCGCCTGGCAAAATAGAGAATAAGGCGATGTCGTCCGTCATCTTGAGTCAACACATCGCTCACCGCTACCCTACAACGCTTTCGTCGTTCGACTCTTTTCGACAGACGCCTGTTTGCCACACGTTGCAGCCACATGCCGAACACCCGTCGAAACACGATAAGCTCACACGCCCTTCACGCGATAGTCTCCTCTCGCGCTCAAAGAAACGGCGCGTCACGCCGATATCGAGATGCTCCCAGGGGAAGATTTCATCGTCATCGCGCTCCCTCGTGTAGAAGTCGGCTCCGCCGGGAATCAGCGAAAGCGCCTCCATCCAGACATCGCTGTCGAAGTATTCGTGCCAAGCGTCAAGATAAGCGCCGGCACGCCATGCGCGTTCAACGACATCGGATAGTCGCCGGTCGCCGCGTGCGAGCACCGCCTCAATGACGGAACTTTCAAAGTCGTGCCAGCGATATGAGACACGCCTGTCCGTTAACCCGTCGGCAAGCCTTTTCTGCTTGGCGCGCATCTCATCGATCGAGATTTGGCGCTCCCACTGGAAGGGCGTAAACGGTTTCGGGATGAAAAATGATGTGCTCACCGTCACGAACAACCGCTTGGCTCGCCTTTCTTTCGGCATCTCACGCCAGACGGAGAGAAGTCTTTTTGTCAAATCGACGATCGCCTCGACGTCTTCATCGGTCTCTGTTGGCAGCCCGAGCATAAAATAGAGCTTCAGCCGATCCCACCCGTTCTCGAACGCCGTACGGGCAGTCTCGAACAAGTCGTCTTCCGTTATGTTTTTATTGATCACATCGCGCAATCGCTGTGTTCCCGCTTCCGGTGCAAAAGTCAGTCCGCCGCGCCGCGTCCTCGCGAGGCGTTCGGCAAGTTTAAAATCAAAAGCATCAAGCCGCAGCGACGGCAGCGACAGGTTGATGTGGAGAGGCTCCGTCATTGGAAGCAGAGCGCGCGTGAGATTATCAAGATTCGAGTAGTCGGATGTCGAAAGCGACAGCAGCCCCATTTCGTCACATCCCGTACTGTCGATGAGTTGTTGCGCCGCATCAATAAGTGTTTCGGATGAACGTTCTCGCAACGGTCGGTACGTAAAACCTGCCTGGCAAAACCGACATCCGCGCGCGCATCCTCGAAAAATCTCAAGCACCATGCGGTCGTGCGTCACTTCCATGTTGGGTACGATTGGCGACGTTGTGATCGGCGCACAGTCAAGATCGCGCACGAGCGCTTTACGCACGGTTTTTGGAGCAGTCGGCTCAATCACCTTAATCTCTTCAATCCGTCCGTCATCTCGATACCGCGGTTCGTAAAACGACGGAACGTAGACGCCGTCCATTCGGCAGACGCTCAGGAGAAAGTCGTCCTTGGAAGTATTCGAAGCCTTGTGTTTTCTGTATTCATCGACGAGTTTAGGAAGTTGAAACTCGCCGTCTCCAAGCAATATGAGATCAAAGAAAGGCGCCATCGGCTCTAAATTGCAAGCGATCGGGCCTCCCGCGACGATGAGAGGATCACTGTCACTTCGATCGGACGCGCGGAACGGTGTCCCGGCTAAATCAAGCATTTCCAGAACGGACGTATACGCCAGCTCATAGTGGAGTGAAAAACCGACGATATCGAACTCCGACAAAGGCGTCATCGTCTCAATTGAGACGAGTGGAAGAGCGCGCTCCCTCAACAGAACCCGAAGATCGACATCGGGCGCGAAACAGCGCTCGCAAAAGACTCGTTCATCACGGTTAAGCGCGGCGTAGATGATCTGAATCGCCAAATTAGACATCGCAATTTCATAGAGATCGGGAAAACAGAGCGCGAAATGAACGCGCTCTGCTCTTGGCAACGAGAAAAAATCGCAACTCTTGTTGACTGCGTGAAGTTCCCCTCCAACGTAGCGCGCCGGTTTCGCAACCGATCGCAACATCGAGCGGTAATGCGGCGAATCGAATCTCTCCATCCCCGAGAACTACCCGAGGTCCTCCGAGGAAGATCGGAGCAGCTCCTCGCGCATCTCCTCGAAACCGGGCTTGCCGAGAAGTGCGAACATATTGCGCTTATATGCTTCGACGCCCGGCTGGTCGAAGGGATTGACACCGTTCATGATACAGGATAACGCGCAAGCTCTCTCAAAAAAGTAGATCAGCGCGCCGAGCGAATGCAAAGAGCGATCGGGAAGTTCAATACGCATATTCGGCACACCGCCCGAGACGTGTGCCAGAGCCGTTCCCCTCGATGCTTGGCGGTTGACGAAACTCATCGGCTTGCCGGCGAGGTACTCGAGCTGATCGAGATCGGCCGGATCACCGGGAATCGTGATTTCGTGCTTGACATTCGCAAAATCGATGACCGTCTCGAAAAAGACGCGCGGGCCTTCCTGGATGAGCTGTCCGAGCGAGTGAAGATCGGTCGTCAAGTCGACACTCATCATGACAACGCCTTTGCCGTCCTTGCCCTCGCTCTCGCCGTACAGCTGTTTCCACCACTCGGCAAAATAGCGCATGGAAGGCTCATAGCACGCAAGAAGCTCAGCGTGGTAACCTTTTCTCAAGAGGAGCATACGGTTGACGGCGTATCGATCGGCTGCAGAGAAACCTTCTGAAAGGGGCGCCATCGAGCGTTTACGCTCCGCGCGAGCTCCATCTAAGAGTTCGCGAATGTCGAAACCTGCTACGGCGATCGGCAAAAGGCCGACAGCCGTCAGAACGGAATAACGACCTCCGATATCGTCAGGTATGACAAACGCAGTGATCCCCATCTCATCGGCATAGCGGCGGAGAGCGCCGCGCTTTTCATCCGTCGTAATGACGATGTGCTTAGCCAGCTCCTCGTCAGACGCATTGCTGAACAGACGGTCGCGAAGGATCCGAAAAGCAATCGCCGGCTCCGTCGTCGTCCCCGATTTCGAGATGACGTTGAGCGCGACACGCTTTCCCTCCACTACATCGAGCAGGTCGTGAAGGTAGTCGGAACTCAACTGGTGACCGGCGAAAAGAACGAGAGGACACCCCCCTCTCTTATCATCGGGCAGCAACAAAGAAAAATGGTGCGAGAGCGCTTCGATCACGGCACGTGCACCGAGATAGGAACCTCCGATCCCGACGACGATCAAGATGTCGTAGTCACGACGAATGCGATCGGCCGTCTCCTCAATGCGAGCGATCGTCTCCTCCGACAACGTCTCCGGCAGATCGAGCCATCCCGTATATTCGGAGCCGGGACAAGCACGACCGTCAAGCAAATCGCGCGCTGCCGATAATTGGTTCTTCATCTGCTCGCGCTCATGCGGTGAAATAAACTGATTTGTCAGGTGATCATTTACTTGCAACATACCTTTTACTTCTCCTCTCACAAAATTGATGAAATAGAAACTTAAGTCCAGTATCGCGGACGCGATCACCTAGAGAGATCTCACCGTGTATCGCGTCGCATCTCCACCGGTAACGCGTACGACGCGCCCCTTCGAGATAATCTCGTCGGCGACGGCGGGGTAGACGACATCAAACCGTTCTCCGTCCTTGCGGCGACGAGCCGCCGCACGTTCTGCCTCCTCGTCCTGTGTACCGAGAGGCCGGATACTCCCCAGCCTTGATGGGCGAATCGCGCTCACGACGAGCGCGCGCTTGCCGACAAGACTGTTACTGTTTTGCGCCACCAAAACGCTTACGCGTCTTTCAAGCGAGCGGCGAAAGCCCGTCAGAAGAACGGCGAGTAACGAAAGTCCCGCCAATACGGCGCTCATAATGTAGAAAAGGTTGCTGACTTCGGAAGTCGTCATTTGTAATCTCCGGTCTACATCGGTATGTAACCGAGTTCCTCCATCGTCAACTCGCGGCGGGCGACCATGTCGTCACGGCGATTCTTATACGCCTCCGCCCACGTCGCCTCGTAGTATGGAAGCACGAGATACACGGCGGCTCCCGGGAGGCAGATACACATCGAAGCAAGCAAGAACCAACCGACAAACGACAAATCGAGCACGAAAAGCCTCCAAAGAGAACCGTTCGACATACGCTTCGAGAGCGAGAGCGCGCGACGCGCCCCGATGAAGGGGTTGTCGGCCAGTATATAGTCGGCCATCCTGTACTGATAACGCTTGATGATCAATACGACGGAAAATGTCGTCATCAGAAGCCCGGTCACAATAAAGAATGCAGGGGAATAGAAAAACTCAGGCAACCCGTAAGCGTCTAATACGCGATCAATCAATGCGGGCGTGATAGCATCGGCGCCCGTCTTCACATACGCGAACAGCAGCAAAACGATCGGGGTGATGAGAAGAATGTTCGTCAAGAAAACGGGAATCGACCACAAAAAGAGCCAAAACGATTTCCAAAGAGTCGCCGTCCACGTCACCGCATATTGACCGCCCCTAAAACACGAAAACAGGAGCCCTATTGACGGTGTAGCGTAGTGAGGATGCGAGGAACGCAAAAACCAGCGCCTGGCGCCGATACGGATTACGTTTCCGACGAAGACGGCATAACTAAGTGACAACAACGCGACCAAGAGTACCAGGGCGATCAACGTCATAGGGTAGGCAATGATTTTATCGAATACTTCTGCCAGATAAGTGAATAGTTCATCGATGTCCGACGGATCCGTCTCTAAATGAAACCGCCTTACCCGCAAAGGAGCCGTCGAAGTGAAAATACCGGTAAAAAATGACGTCAAATTGTACGAAATGCGCGATAAGAGATGCGCCAAGAGAGCCACCACGACGGCGGCGCCGTATTTTCCTCTTAGGTTAGCCTTTGCATCTCTTTTTAGAAAAAAACGATTGATTTGATTGTCTCCGAACATACGTTCACACATCCCATAACATCGATCTAATCCCAGCTGAACAAGTAACAACCGGTGCTGTCCGTCATCGTATTTCCCTCATGCTTGAGCGGTTCACTCCCCTCTTCGGCGACATCGACCGTCACCGTTTTCGCATCGGAGATCGCTCTGGAAAGCCAGAGGTCGGAAAGCGTGTCCTCGATGCGACGTTGAATCAATCGTCTCAAAGGCCTCGCGCCGAAGCTCGGGTCGTATCCGTCACGAGCCAGCGCGTCGCGCGCATCATCAGTCACGCGGAGCGTGATGCCGCGTCGCATGAGATCGCGTTTCGGGTCTTTTAACATAAGATCGACAATTTCTCTGATCTCAGCTCTCGAGAGTTCGTGGAAAATGATGATCTCGTCAATCCTGTTGAGGAATTCCGGTCTGAAGAGCTCCTTCAACACTGTGTCGACACGTTCCTCCATCGCCTGATGTCCGTGCGAGCCGAAACCGATACCGTGTGATTTCAACGTCGTGCCTGCATTCGAAGTCATCACGATGATGGCATTCTTGAAGCTGACAACGCGCCCGTGACTGTCGGTCAGGCGACCGTCATCCAAGATCTGCAACAGCATGTTGTACACATCGGCGTGCGCCTTCTCAATCTCGTCGAAGAGCACAACGCTGTACGGCCTGCGTCTGATCTTCTCCGTCAGCTGCCCGCCCTCGTCATAACCGATATATCCGGGAGGCGAACCGATGAGCTTGCTGACCGTGTGCGCTTCCATGAATTCCGACATATCGAGCCGGATCAAGTTGTCCTCCGAGTCAAACAAGACTTCGGCAAGCGTCTTAACGAGTTCCGTCTTGCCGACGCCGGTCGGACCGACAAATAGAAACGATGCCGGCTTGTCTTTCTGTGAAAAACCGGCTCTCGAACGCCTGACGGCGCGAGCAAGCGCACCGATGGCTTCGTCCTGCCCGATGACGCGTTCGTGGAGTTTCTCCTCAAGGTTGAGCAGGCGCTCCGTCTCCGATTCCGTCAATCGTTGAACGGGGATGCCGGTCCACATCTCGACGACACCGGCAATATCCTGATCCGTCATGACGACGGGTTGACATACTTTTTCGACTTCCGCAATCTCGTCGAGAACTCGCATCAGCTCCGAGCGGATATTTGCCTGAACCTCGTAAAGCGGCAGAGCATCTTCCTGTGATGAGAGCTCGGCAATCTCTTTTTCGTTGTCGCTCTGCCATTCCTCAAGTTCCAAACGACGGTCATGAAGTTTCTTCAGCTCGGTAAGACAGGCGGAGTCGAGATTTTGACGCGACCCGGCCTCGTCAATCAAATCGATCGATTTATCGGGCTGGTACCGATCCATGATGTAACGACCGGAAAGTCGGACCGCCGTCTCGAGGACAGGTAAAGGATAGACAACATGGTGGTGCTTCTCATAGTAATCTTTGACGCCGATGAGAATCTGTAAAGTGTCCTCCGGTGACGGCTCCTCAATCATAACTTTCTGAAAGCGGCGCTCCAGAGCCGAATCCTTCTCAATGAAACGGCGGTATTCGTCAAGTGTCGTCGAACCGATCACTTTAATTTCTCCGCGCGCCAATGCCGGCTTGAGGATATTCGCCGCGTTCATCGCGCCTTCGGCGTCTCCTGCTCCCATGATGTTGTGAAGTTCATCGATCACAAGGATCACGTTGCCGGCGCGCCGCGCATCGTCGACGACACCTTTCATGCGACCCTCGAACTGACCTCTAAATTGCGTACCGGCTACCATCGCCGTCATATCGAGCAGGTAAAGCTCCTGCCCGAGAAGTTTGGCGGGGACTTTGCCTTCGACGATTCTGACGGCAAGCCCCTCGGCGATCGCCGTCTTGCCGACGCCGGCTTCGCCGATCAGCGCCGGATTGTTTTTCGTTCTACGGTTGAGAATCTGGATAGTGCGCCCCAATTCCTCATCGCGGCCGATAATGCGATCGATACGTCCGGCAGCGGCTTCCTCCGTCAGGTTAATCGCGAATTGATCGAGAAATTTCAGTCGGCGCTCGCGTTTCTCCTTCGCCTTCTTCTTTTCTCTCGCCGCTTTACGGTATCCGGCGATGTCATCGGCTTCGCCGCCGACATTGGCGGGCATGAGCTCGCCGATGGAGGCATGAGGACGGAGCGAGGGACGAGGTTGGTCGCGATCATTTGACTCCTCGACATCATCGCCATCGGGATCATCATGAACGCGCCCGGCATCGGCTCCGGTAAAAGGCATCATTCCGGGCATGTCTCCCGAAAGGAGCGCTTTCAACAAGTCCTCAGGATTCTGCGCCGAGATACCGGCGAGGACCTCATTCATCCGTGCAGTGATTTCATCGATATTATCTTCATTGATTCCCGCGCGCGTAAAAAGCTGGTCGATCCCGGGGAGATCCGACTCGTAAGCACATTTGAGACAAATCCCCTGCATCCGCGATTCGCCGTCTTCAATTTTCGTGGTGAACACGACGGCTTCATTTTTATGACAAATGGAACACTTACTCATTTTATTCGTCCTATCTCAATCTCCACTCTACATAATAGGTGAAGTACTGCTTTTATGACAAGCGCAGGCGCTCAAATAACCGACTCTAAACGCGATCCGCGGTCAAGAATGAACTGCAAATAATGGCCCGTATAAGAGTTCGGGCATTTTGCCACTTCCTCGGGCGTACCCGTCGCGACGACCCGTCCGCCGGCATCGCCGCCTTCAGGTCCGAGATCGATGATGTAATCGGCCTGCTTGATGACGTCGAGATTGTGCTCGATGACGACGACCGTGTTGCCTGCCGCTACAAGCCTCTGCAGGATGCCTGTCAGGCGATGTACGTCCGCCGCGTGTAGACCTGTCGTAGGCTCGTCGAGGATTAGAAGCGTGTTGCCCGTACTCCTCTTTGACAACTCAAAAGCCAGTTTGACGCGTTGCGCCTCACCTCCCGACAACTCGGTCGAAGGCTGGCCGAGCTTGATGTAGCCCAACCCGACGTCCTCCAGCGTCTGAAGCTTCCTGTAAATTGCGGGCATCGTTTCAAAGACGGAAAGCGCCTCGCTGACCGTCAAGTCGAGCACATCACTGATCGATAGCCCCTTGTAGCGCACTTCGAGCGTCTCTCTGTTGAATCGCTTTCCTTGACAGACATCGCACTTGACAAAGACGTCCGGCAAAAAGTGCATCTCGATCTTATTGACGCCGTTTCCGGAACACGCCTCACAGCGGCCGCCCTTGACATTGAAGCTGAAACGTCCCGCCTTGTAGCCGCGCTGTTTTGCTGCGGGCAACTCGGCGAAGAGCCGCCTGATATGATCAAAAGTGCCCGTATACGTCGCTGGATTCGAGCGCGGTGTTCTTCCGATCGGCGACTGATCGATGGCGATCACTTTGTCGAGTTTCTCGATACCTTCGATCCTGTCGAATTGTCCGGCGACACGCCGTGCGCGGTTTAATTCAGTTTCCAGCTTTTTCAGAAGGATGTTGTTGACGAGCGAACTCTTACCCGAACCTGAGACGCCCGTGACACACGTCATAACGCCTAAAGGTATCGAGACGTCGATCGACTTCAGATTGTTCTCGCGCGCTCCGTAGATCGTCAGAAAGCCTTTATCCGGCTTTCTCCTCGTCTTGGGTATGGGGATAACTTTTCGACCTGACAAGTATTGCCCCGTCAGCGACTCCTCCACATGGACGATGTCGTCGGGTCTCCCCTCCGCGACGATTTGACCGCCGTGAACGCCTGCGCCCGGCCCGATGTCGATGATATGATCGGCCTCCCAGACAGTCTCCTCGTCGTGCTCGACGACGATAACCGTATTCCCGAGGTCGCGCAGATTCTTAAGCGTCTCGAGAAGGCGCACATTATCTCTTTGATGAAGACCGATGCTCGGCTCGTCGAGAACGTACAACACACCTGTCAAGCTCGAACCGATCTGCGTCGCGAGCCTGATGCGCTGTGATTCGCCTCCCGAAAGCGTACCGGATGACCTCGCGAGCGTCAGGTAATCGAGACCGACGTCAAGAAGGAACTGCAATCGTGCCCCGAGCTCCTGCATGATCGGCCGCGCAATTTCGGCGCGACCGCCGTCAAACTCGATTGACGTCAGGAATCGGTGCGCCTCACCTATCGACAGGTGCGTCACCTCATCGATGTTCTTGCCGCCGCACGTGAAGGCAAGAACCTCTGGACGCAATCTTGCGCCGTGACAGACGGGACAAGGCGTTTCGAGCATATAGCGCTCGTAATAGTCTTTCATATCGGAGGAGCTCGTCTCGACCAGGCGTCGCTCAAGCGTCGGAATCACGCCCTCCCACGTCGTGTGATACGGCTTGCCTTTGTTATATTTCGTACGGCTCGTATCGACGATAATCGTCTCTTTGTTGTTACCGTACAAAACCATATGCCTGATGTGGTCGGGCAGTTCACGCCAAGGCGTCTCGAGAGAAAATCCGTATTGATCAGCCAACGCCTCGACGTGGCAATACGTCCAGCTGTTGCGATCGGTGAAGTGAAAACCCATGATATTTATCGCGCCGCCGCTGAGCGAAAGATCGGGATTCTCGACGATCAGCTCGGGAACGAAGTGAGATCGACTGCCGAGTCCCGTACATTCGGGACAGGCGCCGTAAGGGTTATTAAAACTGAACATACGCGGAGAAACCTCGCCGAGACTGATCTCACAATCGGCGCACGCGAGTTTCTGGGAAAAAATCGATTCGCTCACCGTGTAGTGCGCCTCCTCCGTATCCGGACTGCGCTCCTCAAACCTCACCATTACGATATCATCCGCCAAATCGCTCGCCGTCTCGAGTGAATCGGCAAGACGATTCTCGATACCGTCACGACGAATGAGACGGTCGACCACCACTTCAATCGTATGTCTCTTGTTAGGCTCAAGCTTGATATCGGGCGACAGCTCGTACTGTTCGCCGTCAATTCTTACTCGAACGAATCCCTGTGAATGCAGTCTCTCCAATAGGCGAGCGTGCTCACCTTTTCTATCTCGAATGACCGGAGCCATCAGTATAATCCGCGTGCCGTCAGGGCGCGACATGATCGCGTCGACCATCTGATCGATCGTCTGGCGCTCGATGACTTTACCGCATTGCGGACAGTGCGGGATCCCGACCCTCGCATAGAGCAATCGCAGAAAGTCATAAATCTCCGTCGTCGTTCCGACCGTTGACCGCGGGTTTCTGCTCGTCGTCTTCTGATCGATCGCGATCGCAGGCGACAAGCCGTCGATCCGGTCAACATCGGGCTTTTTCACCTGGCCGAGAAACTGGCGTGCGTATGACGAAAGCGACTCAACGTAACGACGCTGACCCTCGGCGTAGATCGTGTCAAATGCAAGCGAAGACTTTCCCGAACCGGATATGCCGGTCAACACGACGAGTTTGTTGCGCGGAATCTTTACGTCTATATTCTTTAGGTTATGTTCACGTGCTCCATACACGGCGATCTCAGATTTCATGTGTCAATGTTATCACAGGCACCGCTTCCCGTTGTGTCATAGGTACGAAAGATCGTGCGTAATCTCCCTGTCAGAAACCTTAATAAACTACTCATTGATACGGATATGGATTGCACGTCAAGTCGCCAATAACGCCGGATGACGCCGGATATTGCGACTCGTCACGAACGGTAACACCTTACGATACGTTTCGTGATAATATATTGTGCATGCCGGGAAGTTCCCGACATGTCAAACTCGGTAATGAAGGAGAGTTCGCGTTGGTTCTAAGTGATTTGCGAATCGGGCAATGTGCTCGAATCTTGCGCGTTAATGGAGGCGGAGAGTTGCGCCGACGACTTCTCGATATGGGGCTCACTCCCAACACAATCGTCAAACTCGTACGCGTGGCGCCGCTCGGTGACCCGATAGAACTATGTCTCCGCGGTTACAAGCTCTCGCTGCGAGAGGAAGCCGCACGCGACATCGAGGTGGAGCTGCTTCCTGTAGGTTCGAGCTCTTGCAGACAATCGTGTCATCGGCTCGGATTCCGTGACTGTTCCGAGTGCGCTTTTTCCGGAGAACCTGTGACCGCCGATGCTCCCTGTCCCCACGTTGTGGAGAGCGATGCGACAGGTGCGGATGCTCGTGTGTCAAAATCATCTCGAGGCAATCATTTCAGGACAACTAGAAAGCGCAGGAGATGGTAAAGGAATCGTTGACGTTTGCCCTGATGGGCAATCAAAACTCAGGCAAAACGACTTTATTCAACCGATTGACAGGCAGTCAGTTGCACGTTTCGAATTTCCCGGGAGTTACCGTTGAGCGCAAATCGGGGCATCTTAGAGAATACCCCGATTCTGAAGTTGTTGACCTTCCCGGTATCTACTCGCTATCGCCCTATTCGCCGGAAGAAGTGATCAGCCGCAACTTTCTGATCAAGGAGACGCCCGACTGCATTCTCAACATCGTCGATGCGACGAGTCTGGAACGCGGCCTCTATCTCACACTGCAATTGATCGAACTCGATATTCCGATGACATTGGCGCTCAATATGATCGATGAGATGCCGGCGCTCGGACGACAGGTCGATGTCGATAAGCTGTCGGAGGAGCTAGGTATTCCCGTAGTCGCCATATCTGCAAGCCAAAACAAAGGCGTCTCCGAGTACATGCGCGTCTCGATGGAAACGGCCGTTAACGCGATCAAGCCTCTCAAACCCGATCTTTGCAGCGGTCCCGTGCACAGGGCAATCCATTCCATCGCCGCGATGATCGAGGATCACGCTGAAGAAGTCGGCGTAACCTCGCGATTCGCCGCTACGAAGCTGATCGAGGGAGATGAGCTTTTCGTACCTGAACTAGGTCTCAATCAAAATGAGCTCGAAGCCGTCGAACATATCGTCGTCGAGATGGAGCGCGAATTGGAGACAGACCGCTTGGCCGCGCTCGCCGATATGCGCTACGCATTTATCGGTGAAGTCGAATCGAAAGTCCTGTACTCTAAGTACGCAAGTTATGAGGAAGCTCCCTCCGCGACGCTGTCACTCGACCGTATACTGCTCCATAAGTGGTTCGGCATTCCAATTTTTCTTGCCGTCATGGTGGCTGTCTCCTGGATTTCCTTCGGCCCGTTCGGGCAGTTTCTCAACGACACGTTTGCGGACGCCATCTCAAGGCTCGGAGAATACGTCGGTCTCGCCTTGGCACAGGCCGAAATAAATCCGATCATCCAATCACTCGTCGTCGACGGTATTTTCAGCGGTGTCGGGAGCGTTGTCTCTTTTTTGCCGATGATTCTGATCCTCTTTTTCCTGCTGTCCTTGCTCGAAGTCACGGGTTATATGGCGCGTGTCGCCTTTATCATGGATCGCCTGATGCGAAAGATCGGCCTTTCCGGCGCCAGCATCGTGCCTCTGTTGCTCGGATTCGGTTGTACCGTACCCGCCGTCATGGCGACGAGGACGCTTCCGTCAAAACGGGATCGGCTACTGACCGTACTCCTCGTGCCGTTCATGAGTTGCTCGGCTAAAGTTCCCGTCTACGGACTGATTGCCGCCGCGATCTTCCCGCGCCATGTGGCACTCGTCATCTCGGGTCTATATTTGCTCGGCATCGTCCTTTGTGTCATCACGGCTCTGTTTTTGCGACGCACCGTGTTTCGCGGGGAAGCATCTCCGTTCCTGCTTGAACTGCCGCCATACCGTTTTCCGTCCTTGACGTCGCTATGGAGACTTGTCAAACGCCATGCACGCGAATTCATGATCAGGGCGTTCACGGTCATCCTGCTCGTCACGCTCATCATCTGGGCACTTGAAAAGTATGATTTTCGCTTCTTCCCGGTCGATTCTCCCGAGTCGAGCATGCTCTCAGTCATCGCCGACAAGATCGCTCCTTTCTTCGCCCCCTTGGGGTTCAGCAGCACACCTGCCGTCAGCGCCCTGCTCGCGGGATTCTCGGCCAAGGAAACGATCATCAGTACGTTGACCGTCGCAACGTCCGGGGCGGGTATGCCTCTCACCGGGTCGCTCCAACATCTCCTGACAACGCCGGCGGCCATCTCTTTTCTTGTCTTCATTCTCCTCTATACGCCCTGTGCTGCCGCCGTCGCCGTCATGCACCGCGAACTGGGCATCCGTGGCGGATTCTTCCTGATTGTCGTATTCCAGACAATCTTCGCTTGGAGCGTCTCTTTCATCGTGTACCGACTGGCACTTTTATTTGGTCACTCAATCCCGCTATTCCTCTTATCTTTGATCGGATTGTTCGCTCTCATATCCGCCTCTCTTGCGATTCTCAGCAAAGTGAACAGAAAGCAGAATGTTCTGTGATACGATAAATCGAACGAACTTATCTCGGGAGATGACGGTATGAAATCCTCGTTGTCACAATTTCAAAACTTTTTAATCAATAAAAAAATCGCCGTCATCGGCGCTGGGATCAGCAATCGCCCGCTCCTCCGCTGGCTGTATCCGAGAAATAGCAACATCACCGTTTTCGACATGATGACAAGCGACGATGAGAGACTACGGCGGATTCAGGATGACTTCATGCGCGACGGTATCGATCTTTGCTGGTCGACAGGCGACCGTTATCTCGACAAACTCACAGGGTTCGATCTTATCTTTCGTACGCCGCGGATGCGGACTGATCTTCCTGAGCTCGTGCAGGAACGAAATCGCGGCGCTATCGTCACCTCGGAGATCGCACTCTTTATGGAGCTTTGCCCCGCGCCGCTATACGGAGTCACGGGAAGCGACGGCAAAACGACAACTACGACACTCATCAGCCACATCCTTCAGGAAGCCGGACACTGCGTGTACACGGGCGGCAACATCGGCACTCCTCTTCTCGATCAAATTGAAAAGATACGTCCGACCGACCGCGTTGTTCTTGAATTGTCAAGCTTTCAACTAATGGATTCGCTGCCCGTTGTAAACCACGCCGTCATTACCAATATCATTCCGAACCATCTCGATTTTCATCGCGATTTTCAGGAATACATCGATGCGAAGAAGAACATCTTCCGCGCCCAAGGCGTTACCGACACATTGACGCTCAACGCGATCGACGATGTCTCGTCACGTTTTATCGGTGAGGCCTCCGGGCGCACGCGCTTCTTCAATATAAAAGATACAGGGAACGATATGACGGCATGGCGTGACTCTGGAACGCTCTATATGAAACGTTCGCCGAATGTTGCGCCTGAGGCGATTATTCGGGAAAAAGATGTGTTGCTGCCCGGTGCATTTAACCTTGAGAATCTGATGGCGGCAGCCGTCACGACGGCCGATGACGTCTCCCTAGATGCCGTTAGAGCCGTCGCGCGGATATTTAAAGGCGTGGCTCATCGTATGGAGCTCATTCGTGAACTCGACGGCATCCGCTGGTATAACAGTTCCGTTGACAGCTCCCCTTCCAGGACGATGAAGACCTTGGCGGCATTTCGTGAACGAAACGAACACCCCGTACTGATCGCCGGCGGACAAGATAAAGAAAGCGACTACACCGGACTCGGGGCGGCGATCGCCATGACGACATCAAAGATTATCCTGACGGGTCAGAATTCCGACTTGATCGAAGAGATTATCCTCCGGGAAGCCGATACCGTAGGCGTTGACGCAAGCGACCTGATATTGCTTCGCGTCGACGATTACGAGCAGGCTGTCGCAGAAGCGCGTAAGCTCGCCTCTTACGGAGACTCAGTTCTGCTCTCGCCTGCCGGAACGAGCTACGACAGATTCCACCACTTTGAAGAACGCGGCGAGCATTTCCGTAGGCTCGTACACGATCTCTAAGCTGAACTCCTCAGTTGTTGCGGGAACGGAATGACCGTGTTATAATCCAAAAAGTCGCTTTGCGGCCCCATGGTCAAGTGGTCAAGACGCCGCCCTCTCAAGGCGGAATCAGGAGTTCGACTCTCCTTGGGGTCACCAGACGCGGAAATGGCGGAAGTGGCAGACGCGCTAGATTCAGGTTCTAGTGATCAATAGATCATGCAGGTTCAAGTCCTGTTTTCCGCACCACGCGAGTGTTCTTATAGTCTTTGAAGCCTATCAGAACACTCGCTTTTCTATTCCTCAATCAGCACGATGCCCGGGTTATCCCTAACCGCTCCGATCACCTCATCCGCAAGACCCGCGCAATATACCGTTACGGGGTTATCCGGGCGCAAGAGCGGCGAAAGATCTGTTACGCGGGTATGGGATATATCAACCTCGCGAAGGTTCGGCATGCCCGCCAATACGCTTATATCTTTCACGTCGCAATAGGCAAGCTTCAGCGTTTCCAGCTTCGTAAGCTCAGCTAAGGGCTTTAAGTCCGTCACCTGCGTTTGACTTATATCCAGCGTTTCAAGAGATAACAGGCGAGAAATCGGAGTTAAATCCTTCAAGGGGTTTTGACAAACGTCCAGATCGCGCAACATAACCATATCCTTGAGCGGGAGAAGGTTTCCCACATAGTTGTCACTCACATTAATGGCCTTCAGCTTCATGCCTGAAAGCGGCGTCAAATCGGATATAGCTTGCGAGGTCAGCGTCAGTTTTCGCAGGTAGTACATATTCGGAATATCGTCAAGAGAACTTATGTCGCCGCGAACAGGTCGAAAGCCGTCGTCTGTCATATATTCGACCGTACCTTTACCCAAGTGATTTTTTAAAAGAGAAACATCAAGCGAGGGATGGATAATGTAAGTCCCGTAAATACAAATCTCCTGCATTCTGCTTGTTATCTCACTACGGATGATCGTATCGGCCTTCTCCTTGTTCAGTACGAGCCGTACGGCCATATCAATATATTCGCTTGTAAACGTGACGGGTTGATTCAATTCTTCCTGTGTGAACGGCTGATTTCTCACGACGGGAGCGTCCATAATAGATGTGACGCCTCTCTGAAAGCCCTGTGTTCGCCCGATAAAAAGTCCAATGAAGAAAGCTGCGGCAAGGGCAGCGCACAGTACAGCGCATAGCAGGATTTTCCCTGTCAGTCTGCGCCGCACCCATAGAACACGCCGCTTTAGCTGAAGCGCCGTCTTATACCGCTGGTCGCGGTCTTTCCGTATGCATTTTTCAATAATAGGAACCAAACTCTTGTACGGATAGACACTTTTCAGATTCAGCTTGTCCGGCTTGCCCGTAGCCATGAAAATCATGACCACGCCCAAGGCGTAGATGTCGGCTCTGTTATCGCTCTGTTCGCTGCCAAATTGCTCCGGAGGCATATACGGCCTTGTTCCGGCTACCCGCGTGTCTTTATCGTATTCCGAGTTCCACGCTTCTTGACGGAAATCTCGGGCGATACCGAAATCTATCAGTTTTACATCGTCCTTCCCCGATATAATGATGTTCTCAGGCTTAATATCCCTATGGATAACGGTAGGACTTTGACCGTGAATGTAGCTTAAAATATCGCACAGACGGATGGCTATATCTGTCAGCATTTCGAAGCTCAGCGGCCCATGTTTGCGGACATAAGTGCTGAGATCATCCCCATCGAAGTATTCACGCACAATGAAACCTCGCCCGTTATGCTCCCACGCTCCAAGCACTTTTGGTATGGCCGGATGGTCAAGTTTTGAAAGAATTACGCCTTCGGCGGCGGCGTTATCGCCGCAGTCCGGTCCGGTAATGCGAAGAACGGCACGTTTACCATCCAATTTTCGTGTAACAAAATAGACCTCGCGCCCGGACTGTCTCTTCTCCAGACTGTCAAAGGTGAACTGCTCCTTCAGCCTGAAGGGCATATCTGCACCGGCGATTTCCTGTTGGAGCGCCGCATTGTATGATTGCAGAAAATCAGCTATATCGGACAAACGGTCTCACCACCTTACACAATGCGCTAATGACTTCGGACCAATATGGATCAAAGGCGCCGAGTCTTTTTCGCGTCCGGTAATTGAGTCTTGTTATACCTGTCATTCTAAAGCAAGCGGGAACCGGTTTGTCTGCTCCGAGCATACAAATGAGATTATTCTCGTCCGCAAACAAGAATTATCGCGAAGAGCGGACGTAACCTGCCTTACGGCAAAAAATTCATGTATATCATAAAATTAATTAGCAAGCTAATTCAACAAGTTCTAACATTTAGAATTGCTTTAAGGAGGCTATTATGGAAAACAATTGTGATAAGAACGTTCAGGTAGAATCAAAGAATTCATTCCCGTTAATCGGGCTTCCTGCTCCGAGATTTACCGCCAATACAACACACGGCGTGATCAATTTCCCGGATGATTACAAAGGAAAGTGGGTTATCCTCTTCTCTCACCCGGCAGACTTCACCCCCGTATGTACGACTGAATTCATGACGTTTGCGTCGATGCACGAAGAGTTCAAATCACTCAATACTGAACTCGTCGGCCTCTCGATCGACTCCGTCCACGCTCATTTGGGGTGGGTGACGGCGATTAAGAATTACTCGTGGAACGGCATCGAGAATCCGGAAGTCAAATTCCCCGTCATTGACGATGTAAAGATGGAAGTGGCCAACAAATACGGTATGCTCCAAGGCGAATCCGATACGGCTGCCGTACGCGCAGTTTTCTTCGTTGACCCCGAAGGCATCATGAGAACGATTCTCTACTACCCGGCTTCTCTCGGGAGAAACTTTAACGAGATCAAGCGCATCATTGTCGGCTTACAGAAATCTGACGCCGAAGGTATCGCTCTCCCCGCCAACTGGCACCCAGGCAGGGACGTCATCGTACCTCCGCCGACCACGACGGACGCCATCAAGAAGCGCGTCGAGGAAGTAAAAGGCAAGGACGAATACAAGCAGATCGACTGGTACCTGACATTCAAAAAGGATGAGTAAGGCTTAAAACAACCTCCACTCCTTAATGAAAACCCGCGATGTGGCAGGCAACATCGCGGGTTTTTATTATTAGGCTTACTTATCGCTATCCCCGTCAGTGAGCGTCTACTCGCTCCTCTACGAGCGCCCAGTTCTTAAAATCGTTGGCGTCTCCTTGGATCCTATAAATGAGTAAGCGCGCAGGAGATTCGGTCGTTTTTAAAAGGCGATGGTAGAGATATCTCGCTTCGGTAGAATCCTCGGATACTTCAAAATACGTCTTCCCGAGCGCTTCATGCGCGATGCCCGCCTCGCTGTACACGAATGAGCGGAATTGATCCGTTGAGACGGGTGCGCTGTTGAATGTCAAAGGAGTTCCCTCTTTCCCGGCCGGTTTGATGAACAGAGCGGTGACGATAGGCTCATCAAGCGGCAATGTGTCATTCTTTCGAGCGCCATGGTCTCCCGTGATGACGATCGTGCTGTTTTCGTATAATCCCAATCGTTTCAGTTGATCGAGGTATTCGTAGACGATGTGAAAACACCCTTTCGTCTGTATCATGGCGCTTGACGTGCCCGGCCCGGCAGGCTCGGCCTTTTCATTCATAACGTAAGGCATGTGCGGGCCCTGCATATGGATGTAAGTAAATCTCTTGTCGTCTTCGTTCACACGAACCCTCTTGCTCTTTATCTGTTCATAAAACTGAATATCATCCGCAATATACGGCGGCGATTCTTCTAATGATTCAATTGAAATCAGTCGGCTAAACTGATCCGTCGACGTCCAGAAAAACGGTTTGGCCAGAAGCGGGGCGTAGCGAAAAGCCGATAAACGTCCGAATTGCACCAAGGCTTCCTTGGTACGAATGCGTACCTCGTTCTCAACGACATTGTCGGTGAAACGTTCCAAATCCGACACGTCCGAGAACGTATAACCCGGCTCCATGTAGAGGTTGACGGCATATTGTTCCTGACTGAGTCCGGGAAGGAACGTCGACGTCGCCCAAGCGTCCTTAAGATAATCGTTCATCGATCGCTCGAACATGTGAAGTTTTCCCGTGAACATATTAGCGACGGAAGGGAACGTCTGCGAGTAGAGCGAGATGTTGTTCGTAAACTGAGTGAAGCCGTCAAGCCGGTCGAAGAAGCGAGGATCATTTTCTCTCACGCGCTCAATATAACGGTTATCGAGGCGGTCAAGAACGAACACGATAATGTTTTTCTCTTTGGCGACCTCATCAATCGCCCTCGTCGAGAGATACATATTTGAACGTTGCGGCGTGGTCGTCGATGAGAATTGAAGTGCGATCATCGAAACGAGCTGTACGACCACTAGAAGAATGGAAACCGCCCTGATCGTGACGGTCCGGAACTTTTTACCGGCAGCTTTCAATATGAACGGGATTGAAACGATGGCGATCCAGACGATCGTATTGACGAAAAAGGCACCGGTTTGCGCGCTCCAGTCTATAGGATCACCTGACAATACTCCAAGCCCTCTATTGAGGAAATTGCCTTGTATGTACCCTGCCAGCACAATGCCGAAGACGAGGGAGATGAGCGTATCGAACGCGACGCCACGAAACAGAACGAGGACGACACACAAGATAACGGCAACAAACGCACCGAAGAGAAGAACATACGGAAGCAGCAGTTTGAGCGGAAAATTAAAATAGTCGACGTTCAGCATGTAAAGTTCGTAGATACCGAACACGATAAAGGTGAAGGCGAAAGAGAGACTGACGCAGACTGCGCTCAGGAATCGTTTGCGTAACGCAGGCTTATCGTTGTCTGACGGCTGTTTCCCAAGAGACGTACGCGCTCTCGTTTCACCATTGCCTTTCTTCTTAGTGAAAAGCCTAATAAAAAATTCCGAAACACGAACATAAAGTCCGACAACAGATAGCCGAACACGCGTGAAGAACACTCCGATCGTGACGCCCAAAGTGATGACGAGTGCCGTCACAATTTGAATGATGTACGTCGTTGTAGCGGGGTCGATGTAAGCGTGGGCAGGCACCGAGAAGCAAAGGCATACCAGCAGGAACGAGATAAAGGCTGTTTTCATCTTACACTTCATCGCTCAGCTCCTGTTTCGCAGCGTTTTCAAGCTCTTCGATAATATCCTGCAATACTTCGCCTTTCGTCACCGTGACGGAAGTGTCGATCAATAGCGGTTCGTTGAGAATCTTCTCCGTCTCGTCGTCGCATCCTGCCTCTATTAGATGCTGCAACCGTTTCGCGAAATCGTTACGGGATGGCGATGTTGTCGTCGTGCTCGCACGTCTCTCCAGCTTATCGATGATATATTGACCGCCGCCGCGCGCACCGTCGCCGACATCGTAAATGTTCCGTCTCACAACGTCGGCAATATGTTCCTTATATTGAACCGTATTATCCAAGAGTGTGTTGACGATATCGGGAAGTGTATCAAGCTCATTGACTTCGACAGAGATGCCGATCTCATCGCGCAATGAAATATCGAGCGGCACAAGAGGTATTTTTTTGTAGTTCGGATTGACGACTTTCATCGGCGTGTTGATAAAAAGCGAAGGCTTCTTCGTCGCATAGGAAAACTCGTTCGCGATGGATGACCAGTCGGTGATCACGAGGTCGGCCGAATAAACCGTTTCGCTTGAAGCAAACGATGTCTGTATCTCGAAAAAGTCTCCCAAATTGTCTTTATACCGCTCGATGATCTTTCTCATTTTTCCCGGAAATCGCTTGATGAACTCCGGGTGAGGACGAACGATGATGCGGTAGCCTGCTCCTAAGAGCGGTCGAAGTGTTTCATCAAGACAGTACTCGAGGATGTTGTCTTGCTGCCATGAGGGTGCGATCAGAATGACTTTCGGGTCGTTGACCGTTTCGCCGATCGCTTTAGCGCCTTCAATCATGGCGTCCAATAAGGGAAAGCCCGTCCTGACGAGCGTCTTGGCCGGAAGCTCATAGATGCGCTCCATCTCGCGTATCTCGCGGATGTGGTTAGGACCATAGCAGAAAATCGTGTCGAAATAATCGAGCGCATTTTCCTGAAGCATCAAGTGGAGGCTCGTCATGCCGTGATCGGTGTAGATATACTCGATATCTTTCCTCACAAGCGAGCGCTTGATGTGATATTTCTCGAGGTCGGGCATCGTCATGACAACGATCTCGGCATCCATCAGCATCATCACGCGAATCAGCGCAATCGGGCCGACGTAATAAGCCTGAATGCGCGGGTTGTTCATCGAGAACACGCGGTCGCGGACGTCGCTCGTGACATAGTGAATGACGACATCGGAGTGCTCAAGAATGTAGTTGATGTACCCTTCGAAGTATTTGTAGAATCCGCTGCTCTCCGAATAAAAGACGAGGCGTTTGTCCTTTGTCGAGTTAAAACGTTTGACATCGGCTCGCTGTCGCCGGCGCTTCTCTTTGTTCAGCGCTCTTTTCTCGCGTTTCTCATCCTTAGAAAGCTTCGGCATCTCAAGATGCGCAATCGCCTCGGCGTATTCGCCGGGATCGTAAATGAGATTGCAGAGGCGGAGAACGGGTATTGACAGGAGATTGCCCGCGATCCAATATAATCCGACGCCGCACGGTAAAATGGCGGCAAAAAAGGCGGAAAAGCCGACGAGTACGATCGTCGTTATACGACGGCTGACGACGCCCTGTGCCCGCTGGAGCACATTGTGCTTGTTTTGATACATCGCCAGCGCGAAGGCGCTCAAACCGGAGAAAACGGGATACAGGATACTGATAGAATTGAATGTCGGCACTTCCGCCATGCTCAATCCGAGAAAATTGAGATTCATTGAGGCGATCTCGTTGACGCCCGACATACTGCTAAAGGATGCGGTATTCGCTTGTACCGTCTCAAGGACTGTCAGTTCCGCGCTCGTGCCGAGTCCTGCGACCGTTGTACCGGTCAGCGCAGCAGTCCTCTCTAGAAGGGAAGCGATCACGGAAGGTTCAAGACGAAGTAAGTGTTGGAGCGGGTTATAGATGACGTTTATCAATCCGAGGACGATCGGGATCTGAACGAGCAGCGGCAACATCCCTTTCCATGTGCTGTAGCGCTCACGCCGATAAAGCTCCTTTTGTCTCGAGGCAATCTCCGATCCGCTCCCGGCATAACGTTGCCTTATCTCCTCCAACATCGGGCGTATGCGCACCATGACGATCGAATTCTTCTGAGACACGAGCGAGAGCGGAAACATGATCACTTTCGTGATAAGCGTAAAGAGAATGATGGAAATACCGTAATTCCCGACAAGACGATAGCAGGCATACATGAGGTATCCGAGAGGGATACCGAAGATTGTATTGATGAGGTGCATCATCGACGACACCGACCGCCCAAACTTTTACGCAGTAAACTATTCAAACGCGTAAAAATACGCAGAATAATCTTTAGCGAAACGATATTGACCGGGTGCGTATTCGCCCAGCACATCGCCGTTGTTCATCTTGAACTCCGCCCAGTTGCTCCAAACTAAACCGGCAATGGCGATGTAAGCATAGATCTTTTTCTTCTGAAGCCTGTCCTCTACCCCATTCTGGTAGAAACTGATCAGGCAATCGACATACTCCTTATCGAGCAGGGAATAAACAGCGAACATCGCGACATCAATGTCCTTGTCCTGCATGGCGGCATACTCCCAATCAATCAGATAAACTTTTCCGTCTGGAGAAAAGACAAAGTTGTCGGCTACGGGATCGATATGGGCGAGGATTATGTGGCGGGGCTGCTCCAAGGTCCATTCATAAATGTTCCGGATTGTCGCCTTAGTCAGTGCGTAATCGCCATATCTCGACGGCGTATCACCGCGAAGCGATTCGTAATATTCAAGGCGTTCCCACGGATCGAACATGTGACCGACAGAAAGATTCAAATCATGAAAACTCCTCAAAACATCCATACAATGCTTCAGGTCGGACTTTGAACGCGGGTCACAGACGCGTGCATCCTCAATATAGCGGGAGATCTTGATGCCCGTGTTCGGGTCAAAGTAGAGAACCTCATCGGCAATTCCTCGGCCGGCCAATAACCGATAGATTTCATACTCCTGCTTCCTGTCGATCAACGCCTCACTACCGCGACCGGGCAGCCGGAGCATGAAAGACCCGCTACGACACTCGAAGATAAAAGAATCATTCGTCATGCCGAGCTTCATCGGGACAAATGAAGTGATCTCGGGGTCATCTGACAATGCTTCACATATCACCGGCATATACTTTTTTTGAATGTACTTCGGACCCAAGACGCAATCACCTCCTCCTCATTAGCAAAGCAGGGCGCAATCCCTTCTTGCACGCTCCTCTAACAAGCATTTAACATAAAGCTAACTTATTTATGCTAACTATTTAACACAAACCGAACGCAATCGTCAAACAAAGCCGTCTATACGTCGCTACATTTCATATCGGGCTATAATGGAGTCATTGTTTTGCGAGTCGTATGTCGCGATAAGAAGGGCAATGTGGTGATGATTATGACTGAACGGGATGAAAGGATTTGGCGCGCATGAACGTCAAACATGCCGTGATTATGGCGGCAGGCCTCTCCTCGCGCTTCGCGCCGCTCTCTTACGAGAAACCGAAGGCTCTGTTTGAAGTGAGAGGAGAGATTTTGATCGAAAGGCAAATCGAGCAGCTAATGGATGCCGGCGTTCCGTCGATCGTCGTTGTTACCGGCTACAAGTCCGAGATGTTCACGTACCTTGCAAATAAATATCCCGTCAAGCTGATCGTGAATGAGACGTACGACACGCGTAACAACCACGGCAGTCTCTATGCGGCTCGCGATTATCTGTCGGAGAGCTACATCTGTTCAGCTGACAATTATTTCGCCGTCAATCCTTTTGATCGCTATGTGCCGGAAGCATATTACGCCGTCGTCTACGCTGAAGGCGAGACGGATGAGTGGTGTGTCAGCACGGACGATGAAGGCGTTATCACTGGAGTGACGATCGGCGGACACGACTCCTGGGTTATGCTCGGACACGCATATTTTGACGAGACATTTTCTCAGCATTTCGTACGATATCTCATCGATGTTCACAAGAGAGATGATACGCGCGACATGTTTTGGGAAAATATTTACCTTGATCACCTCGATGTCTTGAAAATGAAGGCACGTCGATACGCGAAGGGTAATATCTTCGAATTCGATACCTTAGATGATCTGAGAGCTTTTGACCCGACTTACCTCGACGATTCGCGATCGACTATTCTCCGCCATATCGCGACAACTCACGGGTGTCGAGAGCGCGACATACGCAATACGGAGCCGATCAAGGACGGTAACGGACGTGTCCTCGGGTTTCAGTTTGCCATGAACGGCAGAGAGTACGCCTATCTCTACGAAAATTCAGCCATAAAGCGGCAAGATGAGGTCTGTTTGCAGTGAATAAGTCCGATCGCGCAAAGCACGAGATAACGGTTGCCATACGCAAACTCGCCGAATCGACACGGCGCGAAGGAGGGCTAAGCTCCGCTATGCAGGGGGGGCTTTCAGGCGTTGAAGGCACGAGAATCCACCAACTTTTTTTTAAAACGGCGCACCGCCGATTTCCCGGATGCGAATTGTTTGCCGAATTGTCGCTCTCCGGCGTATATAGGGCAGATGATCCGCCCGTCGATTTGTTCGTTCAGGGGCGATCTGATCTGGTCGTTCTCTCCCCCAAAGGCGAGTTAACACTCGTTGAAGTCAAAGGGTTTCGAGGAAGTTCTCGCTCCCTCTCCTCCGAGGGTGACACCGCGCACTGGTCGCAGGCGTATCTCTACGCACATTTGCTCCTTGAGAGCGATTTGACGGACGGACTTGACGTTGATACTTCCGCTGTCACAGTTGAACTCCACTATATGTCGTTCGATGCGGACGAATCATTTGTTTTGACGCGACAAATGACGTCCGAAGCGTTGTCCGTCCACTTCGATCAGACGTGCCGCCGGTATCTCGAGGTGGCAATACCGCTCTATGAGCACAAAATGCTTCGCGATAAGCTCAACAAGGAGGCGACGTTCCCGTACGGGAAACTGCGCGACGGCCAGAAGCTGATGATGCGTGAAGTAATCGCCGCCATTCGCGATACGGCCAAACTGTTCATCGTCGCACCGACAGGTATCGGGAAGACGGTAGCGACGCTCTACCCCGCGATCAAAGCTCAAGCGAGCGGTTTGACTGATCAAATATTCTATCTGACGCCGACGAGATCGCAGCGTAAAGTAGCCGAAAAAGCTTTAGACGACCTCACATCCGCAGGTTTCTTGGTGCGTTCGATCACGTTCAGGGCGAAAGAGCAACTCTGCCTGGCCGGTGATCTTTACTGCAATACGAGAAAATGCCCCTACGCCGTCAATTACTACGAGAAACGTCACGAAGCGTTACGCGACAGTGTAAAATTGCAGCGTATTTTACCTGAAGACGTCATCGAATTGGCAAAAAAATACGAAGTCTGTCCGTTCGAATTGTCGCTTGAAATCGGCGCCGGCTGCGATGTCGTCATCTGCGACTATAATTACGTCTTCAACCCTCGAGTGCGCTGGTCCAACCACCTGGACGACACTAAACTGAAGTACACGCTGCTCGTCGACGAGGCGCACAATCTCGCGCGACGTTCAAACGAGATGTTTTCCGCAACGCTCTCGCGTACATGTCTTCTTGACTTACTCGATAAGTTTAAAAATCTCGCGGCAACCGGCAACATCGAGCGGGACGTCATCATTCCCGGAAACACCATTACGAACGCCGCGCTGCGCAACGAAGCGAAAAAGTGTATCGTCGCTATCGAGCGCCTCTTGCGTCGAATAGATCAATTCGCCGAGATCCTTAAAGATACGGCACGCGGTTCTAAGAGCGCTGAGCATTTAAAAGAGCTCAGTTCGTTTAAACCGATGATCAGTGAGCGATTCTTGGCGATGCGCGAGATTCCGCCGCCTTTTCTCCAAGACGTCGAATCGCTCACGTCCGCACTCGCAGGCTTCTTCAACAATGAGCTTCAATTCGACGGTCGTGAGAAGCTTATGTTGTCTTACTTCGATCTGCTTTTTTTCCAAAAGGTCGTCGATCGCTACTACGACAGCACATATATCAATACGTGGCGCCTTTACGACAAAGGCGAGGTCGTCGCATCGCTCCTCACGCTCGACGCATCGAACCATCTGACCGATATCTACCGCGACAAATCGCCGGTCATCTTCTTTTCCGCGACGATGACGCCGCCGTCGTATTACGTCTCTCTTCTCGACGCCGACAGTGCCGTCGATAAACCTGAGATTCTGGTCCTTGACTCGCCGTTCGATTCTTCAAGGCGCTTAGTCCTGAACGTCGATGCGTATTCGATCCGTTACAAGGATCGCCGCCTCACGCTCCCGGCCATCACGTCGCTGATCCTCGATGTCATTGGAGAAAGGAAGGGACATTACCTCATGTTCTCCCCTTCTTTCACTTATCAGAGATTGTTGGTAAACGAGATCAAGCGTCACAAGACCTCAGCAATTGAATTTCTCGTTCAACCGCCCCGCATGACGGAAAAACAGAAGAATGCCTACCTCAACCGATTTAGAAAGACGAGCGGCAATCGATCGCTCGTAGGCCTAACCGTGATCGGTTCGCTTTTTAACGAGGGAATTGACCTGATCGGCGAAGAGCTGACGGGAGTCATCATCATCGGGACGGGATTGCCCGGACTCTCGCCTGAGCGCGAGATTCTGCGCCAATACTACGAACAAAAGACGAATAGAGGCTACGAATACGCATTTGTTTGGCCGGGCTTTAATCGCGTCACGCAAGCGGCAGGTCGCCTTATCAGAACGGAAGACGACTACGGACTCGTGCTCCTCGTCGATGATCGCTACAGTCGACCTGATTACCGTGCGCTCCTTCCCGAAGAATGGCGCACAATCCACACAAAAGATAAAGACGAAGCACTCGGCCTCGTCCGCGAATTCTGGAAAAACTACGATTGACAAACGTGCAGCTTAAACGTTTCGTTAATCCTGATCACGCGCTGCAGCGGGAAAAGGCCAAGGAATATGGCCTTCTTCTTGGAGCATAGCCGTCATGCGACAAGCTGTCGGTGTCTGCGCCAGACCGCCCAGAGCCGTCTCGCGAAGCGCCATCGGCATCATGCGTCCGATAGAACCCATCGCCTGAATGACCTCATCGACGGGGATGCGACTCTCAACGCCTGCAAGCGCCATCTCCGCGGCAGCGATCGCGTTGACGACGCCGATAGCGTTTCGTTTTATGCACGGAACTTCGACTAGACTTGCGACGGGATCACACGAGAGCCCCAACAAGTTCTTTAAAGCGATCGCCAAAGCATGAGCCGATTGTGAGGGTGACCCGCCGGCAGCCTCTACAAGCGCTGCGGCCGTCATCGCCGATGCCGAGCCGACCTCGGCCTGGCAGCCTCCTTCAGCGCCCGATATCGATGCTTGGTTCCCGATGATGGCGCCGGTTCCGCCTGCCGTAATAAGGAAGTTGAGTTGAGCGCGGCGATCGAGGTCGAGTTTATCGCGGATCGTAAGAAGCGCTCCGGGCAGTACGCCCGACGAACCCGCCGTCGGAGTGGCGCAGATGACGCCCATCGCGGCGTTAACCTCATTGACGGCGAGCGACTTGATCATCGCCTCGAGATAAAGACTGTCCCCGAAAGGCGAACCCTTGGCGCGGAATGCCGACAGACGTTTCGCATCTCCTCCCGTCAAACCGGAAAAAGAGGTTACTCCCGCCATTCCCTTTGCCGCGGCCTTTTCCATAACGGAAAGATTTTTCTCCATTTTCCGGAGAACTTCTTCTTCCGTCGTCTCATTCAATACAATCTCAATATCGAGGAAATAGCGCGACAAGCTGATCCCGCTCAAATTACAATTGTGAACGACCGTCACAAAATTTTTCGGATAAAGTTTCATCATCGATGCCTCCTTATTCGCTCGGTCCGTTGATCGCAGCGTGATCGGGTTCACGCATGAGTTCGCTTAAAGAGATAATCGGCCCCAATTCCTTGATCGACCTGATCTCTTCCATCACCTTCTCAGGAATGACCCCGTCGGTAGCGATCGTCATCAATGCTGTCGAACCGAGCTCCTTTCGAGACACCTGCATGCGGCTGACATTGATGCTGTGATCCGCCAAAATGCGCGTCACCCTCGCGATCATTCCGGTGCGGTCGCGATAGAAAAAAAGGACGGTCGGGTTATCGATACTGACGCGCACATTGAAGCCGTCGACCCGCGTGATGTTGATCATGCCTCCGCCAACCGAACATGCCGTCATACTCATCGAACGGTCGCCGGAGTACATCACAACGTGAGCTGTATTCGGGTGGTCGACGTTCCGGTCGGAGACTTTAATGTTGACTTTCAGTCCTTCTTTTTCTGCGAGTTCATGAGCGTAACGTATCTCCCCGCTATCGGTCGCCCGTCCGAGCAGCCCGCCGATCAACGCCAAATCCGTCCCGTGACCGCGATACGTATGACCGAAAGAGCCGTACAACGTGATGTCGACTTCCTCAGGTTGTTCGCCAAAAATGGATCGCGCTGCCAAGCCGATTCTGACGGCTCCGGCCGTATGCGAGCTCGAAGGACCGACCATCACCGGTCCGATAATATCAAACACACTTTGAAATATTGCCATTCAATTCTCCTATAAAAAGTCAATCGCCAATAAACGGCATGCCGTCAGCTAAATGAAAATGTCGGATTCTGTTCGAGGAGTGCGAGTCGATTGTAACGTTTCTCCATCCGCTCTTCAAGCCAGCGATCTGCAAAATCAGAAGCCTCGGATTGCGCCTCTTCTGATGCATAAAAGCGAAAAAGCTTCTTATAGGGTGACGTGGCGATATGGCGCAGAAGCGCCAATGTGCCGTGTGACAACACCGTCCATTCAGCCTGAGTCTTACGAAACTCTTCTTTGCCGCATAGAAGACCGCCCTCCAAAAAACTGAAACGGAACGGCTCATCGACATGACCGTGACAGCGAACACACGAATCTAGGCAAGGCGTCAGGCCGATCTCCACCATCAGCCGAAAAGTCGCCATGCGCGCGACAAAGACGGGGTATTCAGACACCGATATCTCATAGATGGAATAGGCCCAGAGTTCGAAGAGCGCGCGATTAGGCTCGTCGTGTCGTGCCACATCGGTGAATACTTCGGCAGCATGCGATGCGGCCGTCAGGCGGTCCAAGTCTTCGGCGATCTCGATAAAAGATTCGATAACGGAAGCCGAACGGACGGAATAACGTGACTGTCTGACCGTCAGTACAAATTCAGACAATGAAAAGAGCTGCGTCGCCCCGCGTATTTCGCTCCGCATGCGCTCGCTTGCCGGGGCAAGTGCCGTAATCAGTCCGAGGTCGGGCGTCAAAAGATGTAGCAGACGATGTCTCTCCTTCCAGGGAAACGAGTTCATCACGAACGCTTTTGTCGCGACCGTACTCATCGACCCCTGAACCCCGATTCACGCAAGTACTGTGTTCGATTCTGCCAATCGCGCCTGACTTTAACAAAGAGAGAAAGATCGACGTGTGCCTCAAGAAGCGATTCGATGGCCGACCTTGCGGCGATGCCGATCGACTTAATCTTTGAGCCGCCTTTTCCGATGAGGATTTGTTTGTGCGATTCTTTGTTGCACAAAATTACGGCGTCGATCGCGACAAATCGGCCGCGATCGTCTTCTTCTTCCTCAAAAGATTCCACAAGTACGGTCACGCCGTACGGTATTTCCTGATCAGTCTGCAAAAGAACTTCACGTCTGACAAGCTCGCCGACGAGGATTCGCTCCGTCTGATCCGTCTCATCGTCAATAGAGAAAAGCCGTCTCCGCACCGGCAACAGGCGCTTGATCTCGTCGATGAGACGGTCTGTTCCGTCCCCGGTTTTTGCGGACATGGGGACGTAAGCATCGAGCTGATATGCCTTTTCATATGCCTGTATGAGCGGCAGAACGTTTTCTTTTCTCGTAGCATCGACTTTATTGAGGACGAGAATAATCGGCTTATCGTCTTTTCGGGACTGTTCGATCACCTGTTGCTCAGCCGTGCCGATCACGGGACGCCAGGAGGCATCGATCATCAGGACGACGACATCGGCTTGGTGGATGGAGTTGACGGCTGATCGCATCATCGCTCTCCCAAGGCCGGTTTTGGGGCGATGAATCCCCGGAGTATCGATGAAGGCGATCTGACAGTCGTCCGCCGTGTAGACGCTTCGTATTGAATGGCGCGTCGTCTGCGGTTTCGCCGTCGTGATCGCCAATGTGCGCCCGGCGATTTCGTTGAGCAGCGTCGATTTTCCGACGTTCGGACGTCCCGCCAATGCGACAAATCCGCAGGGAACCTCTTCCAAATCTGCCAGAAGTGTCTTCTGAAGGCGTATCATCTCGGCCTCGTCGTCGGCGTCCTCATGATCGAAACCGAGAAGATGCAGAACACCGTGAATGACAAGAAAGCGAAGCTCACGTTCAAATGAATGTCCCAATTCACGCGCCTGCGAGTCGACGCGCCCGGGAGCGATCACAAGCTCGCCCAAATAAAGCGTCGGCCTTCCCGTACCGTCGACGTCAAGAGTCTCCCAGTCATCAATCTCCTCCCGGAAGACGCCTCGGTACATCTCGCGGCTCGGAAAAGAGAGAACATCCGTCTCGGTATCGATACGGCGCTGTTCACGGTTTATACGGCGCATCACGCGCGGTCCGACGAGCGTGATGTCTAAGGACACCGCGATCCCGTCCTCCAACAAACTCAAGATTGCGGGCGTATGGTACAGAACGTGCTCCGCCGTCTCGGACATGACGGGATAGGTGTTGCGATTCCGGTAGACACGTTGCCTGTTGTAACAATGTATATCAATCATGATGTCACTTTATCGAGAGGATAATCACCGTCTACAGAATTTGCGGGCGACGGTCGATCCGATGATAAGCGCGATTGTTTCTTCGTCCTCTGTAAGCGATAAGGGACACGTTCGTGAAAGTGTCCCGCATAAACGCGCAGGAAAGACTGAAGAATCGTCTCGACATCGGCGAAAGAAAGGCCCGACGTGACGAGTTGCTCCTGATCGATCTTATCTTTGATGATGTTTTTTATCAGAAGCTCCGCCTGCTCGAGCGACTTAACGCCTTCCGAGCGCATCGCCGCCTCTGTCGAGTCTGCCAGCATGACGATCGCCGATTCTCTCGTGCTCGGCAGCGGAGTCCTATAACGGAAGGAGTCGATCGGCGGCGGCTCTTCCCCTCTCTCCTCAGCTTCCTGGCACGCCTTATTCCAAAAATACTGCAAAACAGTCGTCCCGTGATGTTCGTGGGCGATCCGGAGGAGAGGCAGAGGCAGTCGATACTTTCTGCCGATCGCCATACTGTCCTCAGGATGCCTTGTAATGATTCGTGCACTTTCAATCGGCGCGAGATGGTCGTGCGGGTTCTCCCCCGACTGGTTTTCCGTGAACATCAGCGGCGCTTCAAGCTTGCCGACATCGTGAAAATAGGCGCCTACGCGCGCGATCATGGCGTCGGCGCCGATCGCCTCCGCCGCAGTATCGGCGAGGTTGGCCACCATCATCGCATGCTGCGATGTGCCCGGCGCTTCGACAAAGAGCCGTTTCAACAGCGGATGCCCCGGTTGCGACAACTCAACAAGCCGGAGTGGCGACACAGTATTAAAGATGAGCTCGAAAAGCGGCATGATACCGATCCCGATGATGACGGACAAGGCGCCCGAAACGGTCGCCTGCGTCACGTGGCTTGTTATAAGAGCCCACGATTCCTTCTGCAGAAAACTGACGATGAAAGCCGTAGTTGCCGTCGTCAGCGATGTAGCGAGAATGATGCGCGCGTAGTTATCCTGTCTGCCGCTCGTCCCCCTTGTGAACAGCGAAGCCACGAGACAACCCGTCATGGCGACAATCGCAAACGACGGGTTGAATGAAGTCATCGGAGCGATCATGACGATGAGGAGCGATGTGACAAAGATCGATGTGCGAAGACCGAAATACGCCGTGATGACAACGGCTGCAAAATAGACAGGAGAAGAAAGCGGTAATTCGCGTGCCAAATACGCCGTCATAAAGAGAGGCAACAAGATCGCGATCAAGAGTGCGATCATCGTCCGCGGCGTCGAATACAGGAGCTCCGACGCATAACGCCTGAAAAAGATGACGGCAATCACACAGACGAGCAGCACGAGCAAGGTGATCGACGCGAGGCGCTGCCAATCGAAACTCGTTCCTACCGTCAAGTTCAGATCATCGAGCATTGCCTTCGTTTCCGGCGTAATCACATCGCCTTGGCTGATGATGCGCGCCCCGCGGTTGATCATAACGGGATCGCTCATAACGCGATCGTATGCAGCCTGCCGCGCTTTGTCGGTCGCCTCTTCGTTATATTCCACGTTCGGACGAATGACGAGCGTCAGCAGACGGCCGACAAGGAGGGCGTCCTCACGAAAATATTCGAGATTTGACTCCAACCGCTCCACTGTTTCTTCGATAACGGCACGAAGGCCGGCGTTATCCAGCGTTTTAACTGTAACGGCATTCGTCTCGGCATTAATAATCGCTTTCAAGTTGCGGAATCGTTCATCCTCCATCCTGATCAATGTATCGGCTTCACCGGAAGGCAACACGAGCCCGAGCGTCTGGTCAACTTCCGAAATGAGCGAAGAGACGGCAATTTCAATTTCGTGGTTATCGGGGCGACGCGTCCGATTTTCCTCCGGCGGAATAGTATGCGTCGGGTCAATAGGGTTCAAAGGATCGGTAATAACTGAAATATAAGGCTCTTTATAGATTGCGTCACGTCGCGCTTGGATGATCTGCATCAACTGACGCATCGAATCGGAAGACGCATTGCTGAGCGCTTCCGAGCGAATCATGACATTCGGGATCTGCGCCATCTCCTCAAGTGCGCGTCTCATCGTTTCAGCATTGTCGGCAAAATCGAGAGGCGCGGAGATGTCGTAGGAGCTGATATCGCCGATCTGCAGGTCGTACTGCCTGGGAGATGACCCGATGAAGATGGTGATAATCATGACAACGGCCGCTATGATTACGAACGCGGTGTTGATGACGAGACGTGTTTTTTTCTCAGATCCTTTCATCGGTCCGTTCTCCTTCTGTCATCTTTCGCGCGCAAAGCCTCTTTCTCATAAGCGCGAATAATACGCTGTACGAGCGGGTTGCGAACGACATCGCGTTCCGTGAGACGTATACTCGTCACTCCCTCAAGAGAACCGAGCAATTTCGCCGCTTCAGCAAGACCGCTCCTGCGACGCTGAGGCAAATCGATCTGCGTGATGTCGCCCGTCACTACGGCACGCGCGTTGTAACCGAGACGCGTCAGGAACATCTTCATCTGTTCGCGCGTCGTATTCTGTGCTTCATCAAGAATGATGAACGCATCATCGAGCGTCCGCCCGCGCATATAAGCAAGCGGTGAAATCTCAATCTCGTTGCGTTCCAAATGGCGCTGATAAACCTCAAAACCCATCAGGTCATTAAGCGAGTCGTAGAGAGGGCGCATATAGGGATCGACTTTGCTCTGCAGATCGCCCGGTAAAAAACCGAGGTTCTCTCCGGCCTCGATCGCAGGCCTCGTCAGAACAATACGCGAAACCTCATGAGCTCTGAACGCTTTGACTGCCATAGCGACGGCAAGATATGTCTTCCCCGTTCCGGCCGGCCCGACGGCAAATGTCAGTTCATGGTTTTTTATCGCATCGACGTATTTCTGCTGACCGACCGTCTTGCTCAGAATCGGACGACCTTTCGCGTTGACGCATATTAAATTCGGAGTAAATTTTTCCGCATTCGCCAAGTCGCCCTGCAAGGAAGCGTCGACAAGATATCTAATCAACTGTTCCGTGACGGGCGCTGAGCCGGCACGGCAAAGCTCGTGCAATCGATTATATATACGGCCTGCCGTTTCAACTGCCTTCTTTTCTCCTTGTATGACGATCCCGGTCGCCGTCGCCTCGACCGTTACGCCGAGCGATTTTCCTACGATCTCCGCATGTCCGTTAAACGCACCGAGAAGCGCGAGGCCTTCCTCGGGATGATCTAATTCGAGGTATTTTTCAGAGACTTTTACACTTTTGTCCATCATTTAACCATTATAGCCTGTCAGTCAACTTCAGGTGTAATTCAACGCTATACTCATTTAATCGGCAGGCTCCAGAAGGTCCATCGCATACCCTATCCTGTCCTCGCTCAGCGCGGGGATGATAATGCCTGTTTCAGGTCGTACGGTGATCGCGACCGAGTCTTCGCCCAGCTGCTTCTTGATGCTCTCACTGACCGATTGCAGGTAAGGGACGACGAAGCTGTCAATTTTTGCCGGGTTGATAATCGCTTTAATCTCGAACGGCTCAGATCGACTGAACGCTATCCCGTTGATCATAATGTTCTCGCGGCTCGTTCTGATCTCCGTCGTCGTCACTTTGCGTTCGTTGTTGATTGAGATCGCCTGCGCACCGAGCGCCGACAATTCGTTCGTGAACTGACGAATGAGCGCATCTTGCACCATGTAGTTGCCGATCGGCGACAACGTGATGACGACACCGTCATTTTTTACCGCTCTCAATCCGGCAAAAGTCGCGAATTTTTCTCTCTCCTCCATAACAAGAAGGTAGCTCTCGCCTTCACCGCGTTCAAGCTCGCGAATGTAGTCGTACAAACGCGCATTTCTATTGTTCAGCTCCTCATTCTTGCGCTGATACTCAATAATCTGATTCTGCAACTCCTGCAGACTCTTGCTGCCCATGTCGGAGGCGTTGACATTTTTCATGAGAAGCGCAATGACTGCGCCGACAAGTATGCAGACGATTAGGAGCGTTCCATATTGATAAATTTTCCTGTTTTTCATGTTCGCACCTCGTTAATCGATTGAGACACGGTTCTTCTAAGGTGTTTCGAGCAGATCCATATAGCGCGAATAATCACGCGACTTCAGAAATGAAGGGAGTACAACTTCCGACCCTGTCGAGACGTCAAGCCTGATGCCGATCTCCGGTTGTGTGAGTCTCGCCAAATACGAGTCGCTTCGCACGGTTGCAAGAAGATCATCGACGGGACCGATCGCGGAGATCACGTACGGCGGCATCTGTCTGACGCCGTAAGTCAAGATCGTCGGACCTACACAATTGATTTCCGTTATCGCCGTCAGTCTCACATCGTTGAATGAAGCGGCACGGGCTCCGCCCGCCCAAAGAATGTTGATGACGTAGTTGATCGTACTGTCGTGAATGACCGACTCGATCGGATCTTTCAACGGATCATAATCAGGCTTATCATTCAGCGTGATGACAATGCCGCGTCCTTTGACGTCCGTAAGACCGGCAATCATTGCGAACTTGCCATGCTCGGCGATTGCCTCAGAGAGGACGCCCTGTTCGCTCAAACTGTCGAGAATCAGTTTCTTTCGCGCTTCCAGCTGGTCGTTTTGCATTTGAAGTGATCTAAAATTCGCCTCTTCAAGAGCAAGCTCTTCACGCGCTCGCAAAACGTCTGCGCCGACGTCACCTTCCACCGCCATCGATGTCCAGTGTTTTACGACGGATGCGACGCCGATACCGATGAGCAGTGCCGCCAACAGGGCAATCGTCCTTTTCCAACTCGTATACTTCATACGTTAAGAATACTCTATCACCTGCGCCCGTGGACTGAGTTTATGTGAAACCTTTGGAGAAAAGGTTGAAAACGCTCAGGAAGCGGGCTGCTCACATCAATGCGCTCGCCCGTCATCGGATGATCAAATGCGATGCGCGATGCGTGAAGCAGTTGATTTTCAGACGCGCCGTTTCCCGATCGACGCCCGCCATACAACAGATCTCCGACTACGGGATGACCGATATAAGCGAGATGAACGCGTATCTGATGCGTACGCCCCGTAATGAGTTGACATTTCAGATGGGAAAACTCGCCATCCGTAGCCATCACTTCAAAGCGAGTCTGCGACGGCTTACCGTCGGCGCGGACCTCCATCTTCATGCGACCGACTTTTGCGCGACCGACCGGCACATTGATCATGCCGCGCTCCGCATCGGGAACACCGCGCACGATCACGTCGTAATATCGCTCGACGCGGCGCTCTCGAAAAGCTCGCGCAATACGCGCGTGTGCCTGATTATCGAGTGTGACAATCAGGAGACCCGACGTGCCCTTATCGAGGCGATGGACGATACCCGGGCGATAATCTTCCCCGACGTCGGAAAGTCTTTCGGCAAATCGCGAAAGCAGTGCATTGACGAGTGTCCCCGTCTTATGACCGAAACCTGGATGGACAACGACGCCCGCCTCCTTCTCAACAATCGCGAACCACGCGTCCTCATACAGGACAGTTATTGGAATGATCTCCGGTTCGGGCCTTTCCTGAACGATCTCGTCAGGGGGCGTTGCGACGATGTGATCACCTGTCTGAAGCTTGCGAGACGGCATGACTTTTTTGTCATTGACGGTGACAAGACCGCTTCTGATCTGAGCCTGCCATCGCTCCCTCGATACAGATGGAAATCGGAGCGCCAGATACTTGTCGAGCCTCACACCGCTCTCTTCCGCCTGAACAAACAATGATTCGCGCTTCATCATCCGTCACCCGATTCGTTTGACGGCGTCATATCGGAGGAAACTTGCGCTGAACCGTGATCGTTTTCGCCTTCACATTCATCTCTCGGCTCATCCGTCACATCGTCATCGCCTCGGCGCCTCTGTTTTGTCGGTCTCAGCACTAAGATCCCGTCTAAAAATGTCCGGTCGAATAGGATGAAGACGATAAGCAGAGCCGTGCCGATCGTGATAAGCGAGTCAGCCACGTTAAATGTCGGAAACACATAATCCCCGAACGTAAACGAAAAAAAGTCAGCCACGGCGCCCATACGCAGTCTGTCGATCAAGTTGGCTGCACTGCCGGAGATGATGAGCGTTAAGACCAGTCTTGCGCGCTTTCCCGTCGTATGTTTGAGGACATAGAGAAGCGCGACCGTGATGAAAAGAGAAATTATACACAGAAAGACAAGCCCCCACGACTTGTCCGAAAGGAAGCTCCAAGCGGCGCCTTTGTTGTACGTCAGGCGCAGCTCAAAGAAATTCGGAATAACCGATACATGTCCCGTCGGACCGATTAGACGCTCCGCCAAACCTTTTGTCCATTGATCTAGAGCGATTAACAGCAGGATGATTATGGCCTCCATACGATGAGATCCTCCACATTTTCATACGGTGAGTACCAGACGCCCGCCATCGTATTCTCCACGCCGCTTCCGTACAACACCATTGTCTCGGGAATGGCCAGTCCGAGAACAGGTAAGAATGAAAAAACGCGCGTGATCGTTTGCGTATAAGTGTTCTCGGAAAACAGATCGCGATTATCGCTTTCAGTTGAAGAGACGAGATGTTGCGCCTCAATCAGCGTGACAACATCCTCGACGTCGACATAGTCCGTCCAGTCGAACAGTCCGGCATGATTGAGACTTTCGAGGTAATCGACAGGATCTAAAAACAAGTGCATTTCATCAACCAAAAGCGCCGCATCGTAAGAACCGCTTCGAAGTTTGGCAGCCCATTCCCCTTTCGCCACATGTACGGGAGTGAATTTTCTCCCGAGGCGCGCCACGCACGCGGCGATGTGATCGACGAGTCGGTATGGAGTAAATCCTTCAGGTAGAAGCAGGACAAATGGCTCACGCGTGTCGCGAATCACGGGAGCGGGCGAACCGGAATCATCAGTTGACTCCGACGGTTCCGGCTGATCGTCCGGACGCTCAAGCGCAGGGAGCTCAGGGATTTCAAACTCGGGAATCGATGTGTTTTGTCGCCGGAAATCTCCCGACAAAAGCGGATAAAACGCACGGGCGAAGGGGGCAGCAAAATGATCTCCTTTCGGATCCGACCTGATCTCGCGCACCATGTAGTTGCGCGATAAAAGAGCTGACTCGCGGTCGACTTCACGAAAGTAGAGCGAGATATAGCCGGGGTAATCGATGCGCTGTTTTCTGATTCGCGTCCGATCGGCATACAGCGACGTCTCGGCAGCATCCAGGACGAGAACATCGATGTCGCCATCATCGAAAGCTTTCATCGCGCTTGCCGCGTCATCAAACGACGTTGCAGTGATTCGTCTGATACCCGTTCCGGGAGCGATACGCTCAAGCGTCACAAGACGACCGCCTCCCGTCGAGACCACTCTCCATGCCCCGCTCCCTGAAACGGGGTTCATAGAGCATTCCTCGACATCAGATTGCGGAATGATGGGAAATGTCAGGAGTTCGGTGAGGCGAGGATCGGGTTTCAGCAACTCCAAGAGAACAATATCCGCTCCTTCAGTTGAAACTTGTCGGATATTCAGATACCTCTTATTCATTGAGGCCGCCATAGTTGAAAAGGGTGACGCCTGAAACTGAGCGCCGTCCGTGTACGAAGCGCTCAGATCGATGCCGTCCGACTTGTCCGTCGAACTCTCTTCACCCCCCGTCTCACTGTCTTCTGTCGCCGACTCTCCGCCGCCAAGGCCGGCAGTTGAAAGGCCGATCGTTTTGAGCAGTGACGCTTGGACGTCCTGAGCCGTCAGTTTCTTGCCGCTGTGAAAAGATTTCTGATCGACTATTTCAATGCGGCAAGTCATCGTTTCGGCGTCGTAAGCGATTGATTTGGCGAGAACGGGCACGATCTTTCCTTCGTGGTCGACCTTGAAAAGCGACTCATAGGCGAGCGCCAAGAGCGATCGCGTCGCGTAATGTTTCGGATAGAGAGGGTTCATGTTCGATTCTTGACGTATGGCGACGCGCAATTCCGTCGCCGCCTCCGCTCGACCGGGCGGAGGCAGCGTTGCCATTGTTTCATCGCCTACAGGAACCGTCGCTGAAAGACCGTCATCATCGGGAACGGTTTCGCATGACACGAGACAAATCACGCATATGATGCTCATTATGATCGCAGCTGTTCTTTTCAAAGATTCCCTCTTTCTTTACTAGCGGAATTAGAATAAGCCTAACACACTGTCTCGTTTTGAGGAAAGAAAAAGCAGGTCACCGCCTCACTCTTTTTGAGTAATGCGACGAGCCTGCTTCTGCTCTTTGTCCGACGTATGCCGGCGATGAAAGAGTTATGACCGACAAACGGCCGACAACTTTCATGTGACTATTTGGCATATTCGCTGTAACGGCTTTCTCGGATCATATTGACCTTGATCTGACCGGGAAAATGCAGTTCGCGTTCGATCGTCTGACATAGCTCGTGTACGAGCAACGGCATCTCTTCGTCCGAGACACTGTCAGGCAACACCATGACGCGTATTTCACGACCTGCCTGAACGGCATAGCTCTTCTCGACACCGGGCACCGACTGAGCGAGCTCCTCGAGTTTTTCAATACGCTTGATGTACGTTTCAATATTCTCTCTTCTAGCTCCCGGCCGCGCGGCAGAAATTGCGTCAGCCGCAGCCACGAGGCAAGCAATCAGCGACTCGGGTTCCGCATCATCGTGATGCGATTCGATGCTGTTGATGACGATCGGATCGAGCTTATATCGCCGTGCGAGTTCGCTTCCGAGCTCGACGTGCGAACCTTCCATTTCAAAATCAAGCGCCTTTCCAATGTCGTGTAAAAGCCCTGCACGCTTTGCATCCATCACGTTTAGATCGAGCTCCGCGGCGAGCATGCCGGCTATACGGCAAACCTCGACGGAGTGTTGCAGAACATTTTGCCCGTAACTCGTTCTATATTTCAGACGGCCGAGAATCTTGACAATCTCGGAAGGCAAGCCCACCACTCCCGTCTCGAAGACAACTTGTTCTCCGGCTTCCCTGATCGAATTCTCGACATCGCGGTTCGCTTTCTTTACCATCTCCTCGATACGTGTCGGATGGATGCGTCCGTCCTGAACAAGCCTCTCAATCGCCAATCGCGCGACCTCGCGCCTGATGGGATCGAAACTCGACAGAATCACAGCTTCCGGCGTGTCGTCTATGATCAGGTCAACGCCTGTCAACTGCTCGATCGTTCTGATATTCCGTCCCTCGCGTCCGATGATTCGCCCCTTCATATCTTCGTTGGGGAGCGAAACGACGGAAACGGTCGCCTCGGAAACGTAGTCATGCGCGTAGCGTTGAATCGTGCTGACGACGAGTTCACGCGCTTTTGCGTTCGCACTCATCTTCGCTTCTTCTTCGATCTCCTTATACATGACGGCGATATCGCGGCGATACTCACGCTCCGCTTCTTCCAAGACGAGGGAACGCGCTTCCCCGACAGTGAGATTAGCGATTCGCTCAAGCTCTTCGCGCTTCTTCGCTTCAGATGCCTGAAGCTCGACATCTCGCGCATTCAACGATTCTTCGCGTTCCGTGTAGTGACGTTCTTTGTCTTCGAGACTCTGCGTACGTCGATCCAGAACAGTTTCTCTTTGATCGATTCTCTGACGTTCACGCGTCAGCTCTTGACGCTTCGCTCGCACATCTCGCTCCAATTCGAGCCTCGCCTTGTGGACTTCCTCTCTCGTCGAAAGGAGAATCTCGCGTTTTTTGTCCTCTCCCGTCTTCACGGCTTCGCCGATGAGAAGGGCGGCTTCTTCTTCAGTCTTTTGCTTTGACTCCAGTAATTCGCGGCTTTTCCTGCTAAACCCTTTATGATAAAACAGCGCCGTCGGCACGACACCGATCAGGACGCCTGCAAGGATACCGAGCGCTAAACTTAGCCAATCGATAGTAATCACCTCCATATTCAATTTTCAAGTTTCGAAAACGATAAAGTTTTGATATGAATCAAGCACCGTGCGAGTTCAAAGAGAACTCGCACGCTCGTTTATTCTTAGATCAGTCTAAGTTTATTCGGTGGAAATGTCAATAAAAGATCGCCTTCCGTCACAGGCGCTCGTATACGATAACCTCAATTTCTTTCATCAGCTTATCCGCTTCTTCCAAAAGCACAATGCATGTGCGTTCGGCACTTTCTGCAAATGCCTTGTCATCCAACCCCGGGATATTGATGCGAACGTTCATGACGGCGGACTTCAGTGCGGCGTGCGCGAGATAAGCGCTGACTCCCGCGTCCGATATGCAGTTTTTATGGCCGTATCTTGAGAGCGATCCGAGATGTTGCAGGACTTCAAATGACTTTGTCGCCGTCTCAAGGGGCGCCTGTGTCGCAATGACGGTCGCTTCCGCCATCGCTTTGCGGCGAACGGCCTTTTCCTCATCGGTCGCTTTGGGAAGAGAAAGCGCATCCATAAAGCTGTTAAACGCCATAATATCTTTGTCGATTAAGTCGGCTAATTCTTCCTGAAGGCGCACGAGCGCATTGTAATCAGATCGAACGGCCGCTTTCGTAATTTCGTCGTTCTCAAGATATGATTTTTTTGTGTGTGTCAGATTGTAGACCATTTGACCGAGAGCCGCTCCCAGAGCTCCGACAAGCGAAGCGACACTTCCGCCTCCGGGTGTCGGGCTTTCGGAAGCTGCCCGGGCAAGGTAATCTGTAATAGGCAAATGCTTAAAATCATTCATGATGACTCCTCCTGTATTTGTTGTCGTAATCTTATTCTTTACTCTACCATGATTTCGGCGCAAGCGTTGTGCCGCTTTGAGAATATATACATTAAAAACGCAAAACATCGGTGACATGTCTGCCGGCAATCAGCTCGGCGACCGCCTCAATATCGTCCGAGAGGGGGCGATCCTCCTTCAACACGGGAATCGTCCGACGCACAAGCTCGTAGAGGCGCCTCGTTCCTTCGCCCTGCTGTCTTCCTTCCTGCAGATCGATCGCCTGCGCGGCGCACATTAATTCAATAGCAATCACGCGTCTCGTATTCTCAATGATCGTTCTCACTTTCCGTGCGGCAAATGCGCCCATACTGACGTGATCCTCCTTGTTTGCCGAAGACGGGATTGAATCGACACTTGCAGGGTGAGCCAAGACTTTATTCTCGGAAACGAGAGAAGCGGCTACGTACTGAGCGATCATGAACCCGGATTGAACACCGCCGTTTTTGATGAGGAAAGCGGGCAACCCTGATAATTGCGGATTGACAAGCCGTTCCGTGCGGCGTTCACTTATGTTGGCAAGTTCCGCGACGGCGATCGCAAGAAAATCGAACGCCAACGCGAGCGGCTGTCCATGAAAATTGCCTCCCGAGATGACTTCGTTCGTCTCCGTAAAGACAAGAGGATTGTCGGTCACAGCGTTCGCCTCGGACGCCAGTACTCGTCGAACATAGCCCATCGCATCGAGAGAAGCGCCGTGTACCTGCGGAACACAGCGCAGCGTATAAGCATCCTGAACATCCTCACAACGCGTGTCGACGTAGTCCGAACCTTCCAGAAGACGAAGCATCTCGGAAGCGACCTTTATCTGACCTTGCTGATTGCGCAGTTCATGTATTCTGCGATCATAGGCACTTTTGAAACCGTGTAAAGCCTCAAATGTCAATGCCGCGGCTCCGTTCGCGGCGACAAGGAGATCTTCAGCTTCAAGATATGCCAGCGTCCCCACACCGAGCATGACGGCTGTCCCGTTAATCAGCGCCAGCCCGTCCTTTCCTGACAACCTGACACAATTCAAATTGCGAGTTTTCAACGCTTCAAGACCGCCCATCTCGTTACCGTCGACGACAGCTCGCCCTTCACCGACTAAAACGAGCGACATATGCGCCAAATTCGCAAGATCACCCGACGCTCCGAGTGACCCCTGTTCGGGAATTACCGGCGTAATACCGAGGTTGAGCAACGAAGCGAGCAGGTCGGTGACATCGGGATTGATACCCGAAAAACCGACGCAAAGCGCGTTGAGACGCAACAACATGATGGCGCGCACCGTTTTCTCGTCAAATGGTTTGCCCGTTCCCGATGCGTGACTTCGAATCAAGTTGAGCTGCAGTCTGTTGTTCTTGTCTTCCAACAGGTGTACTCGGCTAAACTCGCCGAATCCCGTCGAGATGCCGTACGTCGCCTTACCGCTCCTCAGAATCTCGCCGACGAGTGCGTGTGACGCCTCCATACGCCTTCGAGCATCATCGGCAATGGAGACTTTGCGTCCATAGACGGCGACCTCTCTGACCTCTTCCAGCGTCAGATCCCGACCGTTGATAACGAGCGTTTCCGGTAACTTTCCATATTCCATCATCTTTCATCCGCCTGATCGGCGATCCCCCCCTGAACATTCGTTTTATCAATCATTTGTCATAAAATGCATAGATTGCAATCACTCATGAGCCTTCTCCCGCGATCATCTGCATCGCCAATGCGCGCGTGACTTGATCATCCGGCCTCCCGGATAGAAGGCGCGCCACTTCTCCAACGCGATCTTCTCCTTCAATCTGCCGTACGGTCGTTCTCGTACGCCCGCCCTCGACAACTTTGCCGATCAGAAGGTGCCTGTCCGCGATCGCAGCAATCTGAGCGCTGTGCGTTACACAGATGACCTGACAGTGTTCCGCGATTGATTTTAGTTTATGCGCAATCATCGTCGTCGTTTTACCGCTGATCCCTGTGTCAATTTCATCAAAAATCAACGTCGACACGTTGTCAACCGACGCGAGGACAGTCTTGATCGCGAGCAGAACGCGTGATGCCTCGCCCCCGGATACGATTGACACGAGCGGCATCAAAGGCTCCCCCGGGTTCGGAGCTATATGGAAACGCACAATATGCGGATCTGCCGGAACATGGTGATCGTCAATGTCGATCGCTTCGACAGCGATCTCAAACGATGCGTTTTTCATGTTGAGGTCGCGAAGTTCGGCGTTGATTGAATGGGCGAGCTCTGATGCGCACGCTTTTCTCGCACTCAACAAATGATCAGCCGACTGACGCAAGGCGGCGAGGAGTTCATTTTTTCGATTGATGAGAAGAGTGAGCTCTTCTTCCGTCCTATCAAGACGATCGAGCTCACGGCGAGCTCTTTGGCCGTAGTCGATAACGGCCTTGAGATCGTCACCGTACTTGTCCTGCAATCGTCTGAGTAGACTTAAACGCGTATTGGCACGCTCCATTTCATCGGGACGTACGTCGAGCTTCTCGTAAACTCGTTCCAAGTCGATAACGATCTCCGTCAAATCGTGGCGAAGCGATTCGGCACGATCACGGATCTCCTGCATGATAGCGCTGTATTTTGAGGCGGCGTTTATATCGACGACTGCACGCGCCAGACCCGCCTGTATCGATCGCTCATCGTCGCCCGAGAGCTCGGTCATCGCCCGACCGATAGACGTCGCTATCTCGACAACAGCCGACATCGTGCGTATCTTTTTTAGAAGTTGCTGATCTTCGCCCGGTACGATTTCCGCCCCTTCAATTTCTTCCACCTGATATCGGAGAATACTGCGCCGACGTTCGCGCGTTTCAGGGTCGACGAACAGCTCCGCCAAACGCTTTTCGACCTTTTGAAATTCGCCGTATTGCGATAAATAGGCAGAACGTGCCCGCTCAACAGATTGCCCCCCGTAGGCATCCAATAACGTTTGATGGACTGATTCTCTGAAAATTGATTGCTGATCGCTTTGGCTGTGAATCGCAATGAGCCGTTCCGTCACCGCACGAAGCTCAGCGACGGTGACGAGACGACCGTCCATTTTAGCATAACTTCTGTTATTGTCTCTCAATCCGCGCGTGACGACGAGCTCTTCATCAAAATCTTCAAACAAGACTGATACGGTCGCTTCTTCCGCGCCTGAGCGCAACATCGAGCGATCACTTCGACCGCCGACAGCAAAATCAAGCGCGTCAACTACGATCGATTTTCCCGCTCCCGTTTCACCCGATAGGACCGTTAACCCTGCCCCGAAACTTAACCCGGAATGCTCCACCAGCGCAAAATTGTCGATCTCAACGCGATGAATCATAAGGGCTGTCTGGGTTAACCTTCCGTCACTTCCGAGCTATCCGTCTTTGAGAACGACACCAACTTCGTCTTAAGCTTCTCGGCAACATCGTCGCTGCGTGTTGCGACGAAGATCGTGTCGTCACCTGCGAGCGTTCCCATGATCTCATCGAGATACATGGAGTCGAGTGCAGAAGCCGCACCTTGTGCCATGCCGGGCAGTGTCTTCATGATGATGAATGCATTCGAACGGTTGACTGAAACGACGGCTTCCGAAAACACGCGACGCATCCGCCCTGCGGCGACTTCACCGCTGTGGCTGAGCGTGACATACTTTTGCGTGCCTTCACCCGTCATCACCTTGACGATACCAAGCTCTTTGATATCGCGAGAGACCGTCGCCTGTGTCACATCCATCCCGGACGCCATGAGAGCATCAACCAGATCTGCCTGCGTTTCAATGTTCTGCTCATTGACAATGCGCAGAATACGTGATTGGCGTTGCTTTTTTGGTACTTTTTTCATCTGCTAAGCCCCCTTTTGCGGATTTTTGTAGGAAGTGTCTTGAAAAAATCCTCATCCCACAAGCGAATATACTGTACTTTTCTGTCAGAGACACCGACGGTGACGCGCGAACCAGTCGTCATTTCATACCCGACGCGTCCGTCGACAGACAAAATGGCGCCACCTTGATTAGAAATCAAACGCAGCGTGATTTCCGAATTGACGCCTATCACATAGGATCTGTTCTGCAACGTATGAGGACAAATAGGCGTGATCAGCATGACCTCCGCCGTCGGATGGATAATCGGTCCGCCGGCAGAAAGAGAGTATGCCGTCGAGCCCGTCGGCGTCGCGATAATAACGCCGTCACCCGGAAGATTTTCAACGCGCTCCCCGTCAATTTCGAGGCCGATATCGATCGACTTGACGATGTTGCCTCGCGCGAGAACGACGTCGTTCAGAGCCTCCTCAAAGACTATGCGGTGTCCGCCCGTATCATAACACGTTGATGCGAGCAGCGCCCTTTGCTCGATCGAATATTGACCGTCGATGAGAAGCATGACAGCTCTCTCCATGCGATCGACATTAATCTCGTGCAAGAAACCGACACTGCCGAGATTCACTCCTGTTATGGGGAGATTTTTTGCGCTGTCGTGATGTGCCGCCGATAGGAAGGTGCCGTCTCCGCCCAGACAAATCAACAAATCACACGTATCGTATGAATCGCGAATGAGGCAATCTGCCTCAAGTTCAGGAGCGATACCCTCTTCAATGACAGCCTTAGCACCTCCCTCGGCAATACACGATATCAATCGACGTGTCACGATGAAGCCGGGATCTCTCGATAAATTGGGATACAGTGCGATGCGCACGATTACAACCTTTCAAGACGGGATGCGGCTAAAATCCCGATTTCGGCGATTTCTCAATGAGACGAGTCATGCGCTCCGTAAGCCCCGAAGCATCAAGTTTCTCGTCACGGCGAAGTTCCGCCCTGGTCGCCTGTCCGGCAATCCGGTCACGAACACCGGCAAAGTCGACCGAAACCCCAACAGAAGATCTCATCGCCGCCGAAACGATCATTGAACCGAAACCGCCCAATTCGCAACCGTCCTCGACGACGAACAACCTTCCAGTCCTCTGAATAGATTCTAACATAATGTCATAATTAAAAGGAACAGCAGAAATACAGGAAAATAGATCGACCGATATATTGTTGTACTTATTCGCAATAAGGTCAACAGCTTTCTCCGTATCCTGAAGCGTGACACCTAAAGCAATGACCGTCAGGTCAGAGCCTTCTCTTATTCTGCGAAGAGACACGAGACGACTCAAGTCGTCCTTATCCATGTCCAGGTCTTCGGGAAGGAGACGACGCCCGTCTGCGATGTCGTGAGGATAGCGTATGAGGACCGGCCCGTCATGCTTAAGAGACAATTGGAGGATGACCCTCAGATCCGATGCCGTCGCAGGTGCGAACACGGTCAGATTCGGGCACGAAAGCGTCATGGCAAGATCGTATAACCCCTGATGCGTTTCCCCGTCTCCTCCGACGCATCCGGCGCGGTCGAGCGCAAACACGACGGGAAGATTCTGGAGACAGACATCGTGAATGAGTTGATCGAGAGCGCGTTGCATAAATGTGCTGTAGATCGCCACATACGGTCGCAAACCGCCGACCGCCATACCCGCCGCCATCGTCACGGCATGTTGTTCAGCGATTCCGACGTCGAAAAGGCGATCGGGGAATTTCTTGGCGAAAGGTAATAGTCCTGTCCCCTGCATCATGGCCGCCGTGACGGCGACGACCTTATCATCCCTCTCGGCAAGCTCGATCATTGTTTCTCCGAAAACTCGGGAAAATGTCTTCGGCTCGTTATCTGTCGACGTTTTGCCGTTGAGCAGATCGAACGGCGCCACGCCGTGATAGTCTGCGGGATCATCCTCCGCAAACGTATACCCTTTCCCCTTCACTGTCACGACGTGTAAGAGTACGGGACCTCGAACGAGTCTCAAAGCGCGCAAATGACGTTCCAGATCCTTCAGATTGTGACCGTCGACGGGACCGTAATAGCGAAAGCCCAATTGCTCAAAGATAGCGCCTCCTTCGCGTCGCCACGATCGAAAATTTTTCTTGATCGATGCGAGAAGACGAATAATCGGCCTACCGATCAGGGGAAGGCGGTCGAGTCTTTGCTCCCATTTCGTCTTCATCCTGATGTAGCGCTGTGAGGTCCGAAGATGCTCGAGATGGCGCGCCATGCCGCCGACGGCGTGATCAATGCACATCTGGTTGTCATTTAATATAACGAGAAGATTCGCGCCGGACTGGCCGGCATCCGACAACGCCTCAAACGCCATACCTCCGCCGATCGAGCCGTCCCCGATCAGGGCGATCGTACGGCTGTTATCGCCCTTTGCACGCTTGGCGCGCGCTATGCCGAGCGCTGCCGAAATCGACGTGCTGCTGTGTCCCGTATTGAATGAATCGTAGGGACTTTCCTCGCGTTTCGGAAACCCTGACAACCCCCCCTTTCGACGCAGAGAGGAAAAATAATCGCGTCGATCCGTAAGGATTTTCCACGAATAGCACTGATGACCCACGTCGAAGATGACTGAGTCTTCCGGCGGATTCAGAACCGAAAGCATGGCAATCGTCAATTCGACAACGCCGAGATTCGGCGCGAGGTGACCGCCGTTGGCGGCGACCGTCTCTATGATGAAATCACGCACTTCCTGCGCCAGCCGTTCCTTATCATTTAAGGATAAACGACGTAACGCGGAAGGTCCGTCGATTGAAGAGAGTAACGTGTAATCCTTCAAGTTTAATGTGTCCTTTCCATCAGACGGCGCGTCAGTTCCGTCAGAACACCTACTTGTCTGCCGCGACGCTCAAGGCGCAGAAATGCGCTCAACGCGGCGTTCGTATGATCCGACAGCGACGTAAATGCATCACTCCGTCCGGCAACTGTCATAAATGTCTTCTTGCCGTCGCGCTCATCTTTATGTCTCGTTTTTCCGAACTGATCGCCCAGATCAATTCCATCAAGGATATCATCTCTGATTTGGAATGCAAGTCCGAGATGCTCCCCCGCCCGACGCAAATCGTTCAAATCCTCCTCGGAAGCGCCGCACAAGTGACCTGCCGTCTCAACGGCGGCAGCGATTAAGGAAGCCGTCTTCAGTTGTGCCATCGCTTCCACGTCTTCAAGAGTCACAGAAGAAAAGCAGGCATTCTCCAACGAAAGGTCGAGCGCCTGCCCGAGCACCATTCCCTTGCCTCCCGCGGCTTTAGCGACCGTCATCATTGCACGCCGATGCGCCTCTGAGAACACGGGACCCGATGCTTCAAGCATCGTCTCGTATGCCAAGTTCAGGAGCAGGTCGCCCGCAATAATCGCTATCCCCTCGCCATAAGCCTTATGGCATGACGGCTGTCCGCGGCGGAAATCGTCGTCATCCATTGCAGGCAAATCGTCATGGATCAGTGAGTACGTGTGAATCATCTCAAGCGCAGCGGCAAATCGGTAGGCGCATTCAGGCACATCATGACTAAAAATACGGCATGTCATCAGAAGCAGGATCGGCCGTACTCGCTTCCCGCCGCCCAAAGCGCTATACCGAGCGGCCAGCCAAACAGGGTTGTTCTCGTGTCCGCGAGGAGGCGTGAGACATTTGTCAAGCGTTTCCTCCAGGCGCACCCTGTCGCGTTCATAGTGATCATTGTAAACGACGGTCGTATCACTCATCTTTTAACGGCTCCGTACGCCCCGTCTGATCGACGAGGATCAGCATTTCCTCGCGCATCGAATTCAATTTGTCGGCACAAAACGTCGACAGCGCAATACCTTCACGAAATAAATCCATCGATCGGTCAAGCGAGCCTTCTCCGCGCTCGAGCGTCGTGACAATCTCCTCAAGCCTCTTGATGGCGCTTTCGTAAGTCAAATCTTCAGGAAGTTTGTAATCGGTCATAGTTCCCTCCTTCTGAATAATCTTAAATATGACACAGGCAGTGCCGTAACTTTAGAAACCTTAGAACGGATTCAAATGCTCTTCAGTTGTTTGGCCCGTTGAGTGCGTAATCATCGCACCCACTTCTCCGTCAGCAAATACAATATCAACTCTGTCATCAATATCCAAGGAGGCGGCAGACGTCACCATGTCGCCCGTTGAATCCCGGACGACGGAATACCCTCGTGTGAGCACGGCGAGGGGTGAGAGCGCCTCTAGCGCCTTCGTCAGTGTTTCGAATTGAGCCTGACGATCCGCTGTCATACTCCGCATCGCTGAATTTAACCGCTCACCCAATCGTTCATAACGCGTTTCCGTGCTAATCATTCTCTTCGGAAAGGCGCTCACAAGGCGCTGTCGACGGAGCGCGAGCTTCGCTTCATGACGCTCAACGATGGCGGTCGGATTTACGAGTACGGGGCGACCAGCCAAATGGGAAAGATGTCTCTTGGATGATTCGAGAAGATTCGCATAAGCCTGCTCCAATGAAGACGACAGCTGTTCGATCCTCTCATAGAGCGCATCTTTTAAGGGAGCGACGAGTTCGGCCGCAGCAGAAGGTGTCGGCGCGCGAAGATCGGCGACAAAATCGGCGATCGTAAAATCAGTTTCATGTCCCACCGCGGAGATGACAGGCAACGCGGAAGCGGCGATCGCTCTCGCCGTCACTTCCTCATTGAACGGCTGTAAATCCTCCTGAGAACCGCCCCCTCGACCCACAATGATAACCTCTCCAAGTTGAAGACGATTGGCCGCGGCAATTGCGGCGGCGATCTCAAATTCCGCGCCGGCTCCCTGAACGGCGACAGGAATCAGTGTCAAACTCATGCCCGGAAAACGCCGACGTATCACGTGAATCATATCACGGATGACGGCGCCGGCGCTTGAAGTCACGGCAACGACGCGTTTCGGCATCGACGGAATCGGCTTTTTTCTATTTGCGTCAAACAAACCTTCGCGTTCGAGCTTCTCCTTGAGCTTTAGAAATCGCGTGTAAAGGTCACCGATCCCCTCCTCGCGGGCGCCATTGACAATCAGCTGAAAACGTCCTGTCTTATCGTAGAGGTTGGGGCGCGCAAACAAGACGACGCTCATACCGTCCGAAAGGGTGATGCGAACGCTCTGCGCGGCCCCTCTGAAAAGCACGCAGGAAACGGACGCCTCGCTGTCTTTTAAGGTGAAATATATATGGCCGGAGGGGTATTTTTTCAGTCCTGAAATTTCTCCCCTGACCTGGACCTTCGACAACACGGGATCTCGCGTCAGCGTCTCATTGACTGCCCTGTTCAGTTCCGCGACCGACAACACATCAGACATTATAAATCCTCACTGTCAATCGAGCGCTCCGGCGATTCATCAAACGCATTCAGGGAATGCTCACGCGAGTCAATGCGCGAACGCTCATTCTTCTCTATGTTACCGAGAACGGCATTAATAAACGGTCGCGAGTTGTCATCGCCGTATCGGTTCGCGAGGATCACCGCCTCCGAAATGGCAATCTCAACGGGCACTCTCGTATCGAACAGCAGTTCCAGAACGGCAACTCTGAGAATGGCAAGATCAAGCAGAGACTGACGATCTAACGTCCATCCGCGAAGGTATTTCGCAATGATGTCGTCAAGTACTTCCCTGTTCTCAATGACACCGTCAACAAGAAAATCAAAGTACTCGCGATCGCTCTCGTTCTCTATGGGATATTGTGAAAGAAAAGTATCCTTTATCTTTTGAATGTTCCCGTCTCGGACTTCTATCTGATAAAGGAGCATGACAGATTTTTCACGTGCGCTATGTCGGCTCATAACAACCGTTCCCTACTAGCGAAACATACCGGGCGGGAATATTTTATCAATCAACTTCTTGAAGGCGTCGCGATCGCGAAAATAACGAACACCGATGTAATAGCCTATCGCCGACAGAGCAAGTATAAAAAGCAATCTCCAAAACCCGAACAGAACCCATAAAAGCGCGACGGCCAACCCGACCAGAAACCCGATCAGTCCCGGTGATAGTCGCTCCCGTTCTTCGCGCGTCTGCCGACGTTGTGGATCGTTCCTATGCATAAAACATCATCGCTCCACACGTGGCGAAATAGCTTCAACTTTGCTAACGCGAACCAGGACATCACTGACTTCGATACCTGTATATTTCTCGATGTCTTTTTTGACTCGTTCCTGAACGCGAGCCATCATCATCGGAATCTCAACGTCAGGAAACGCCTGCACAACTAATTTTACTGACAGCGCTCCGCCTTTGCTCGGGGAAACATGCGCCTTGGCCATTTTTACTCCCGATTGCGAGATCTTCGCGGCGTTCAGCGCGATGTTCTCAATCGCCTCAACACCGATCTCGATATGACCGATCTCATTTGATCGTACACGCGTCTTACGAAGTCTACCAGACATGACGGCGATAATCAGCGTAACGGTACTAACGATGAAACCGGCCAAGGCGATCACGAGGGCGACCGTTCTGTTCGACTGTCTTTGCGCTATGTTGAGAATCATCGAGACGATGCCCGACAAGATATCCCTATTCGCCATCGTTAAGACCGTGACGAGAAAAATCACTGCCAACACAAAAGAAAAAACGATCAGGACGAAACGTACCCAACGATTCATAGATAATCCTCCGGATTAAACAGTTTGCCGAGTTCAATTTTACCGGCGTCTTCTCCTTCAACGACGCGCATTACGTGAACATTGACGGCGTCGACATTGAGACCCGTATACCGTTCGACATCTCGTTTGACGCGCTCCTGCACGGACCACGCAACTTCCGGCATGACAAATCCGAACAGCACATCGAGGTACACAGTGATGATCACATCGTCGGAAGCTTCGCCGCGGAAGGATACGCGTACGCCCTGTCCTTCCTGCTCAAGGCCGATCGCCTCCTTAAGCGTCGTGATCGCACCCTTGTTCAAAGCGCTCACTCCCTCAGTATGAAGAGCCGCTTCCGCCGCGTACTGGGCGATGAAGCCCTGCGACATCGTCCGTTCACCTTTTATCGAAAATTGACGGCCCTCACCATCCAACATTACGCCCGCTCCAAATAATCTCCCGTGCGCGTATCAATTCTCACTATTTCATTTTGGCTGATGAAAAGCGGAACACGAATGACGGCGCCCGTTTCAAGTGTCGCATTTTTTGTCGCGCTCTGCGCCGTATCACCGCGGACGGCGGGCTCACATTCGACAATTTCGAGCTCAACGACGTTGGGAAGCTCAACGCTCAATATTTCATTTTCCCACGACTGGATACGAACGGACATCCCCTCCTTCATGAAAGGAAGTGCATGCTCAAGTCGATCCTTGTTGATCGGGATCTGGTCATACGTCTCCTGATCCATAAAAAAATACAACTCGCCGTCAGCATAAATATATGCCATATCACGGATGCTTAATGAGGCCGGAGGGTATTTATCCGAAGGATTAAAGCTCGATTGAACAACGCTCCCCGTTTGCAGATTCTTGTATTTGACGCGGACGAACGCGGAACCTTTCCCGGGCTTCACGTGTTGAAACTCGATGACTTGACAAGGCTGGCCGTCCATAACAAAAGTCGTTCCGTTGCGAAAATCTCCCGCACTGATCATATATACCTCCAACGTTCTGTAGCTATTGCACAGGATATTATCGCTATTTTACGGGAAAGAACGTGTGTGAGCAACCTTTAAAGCTCTCCGTCATAAGCGACTGCCCCGCCTTGACGGCGTTTATGGTATTTTATTCGCTGAATGGTAAAGTATGTGTAGGCCGATGCGACTGGAATACATAACATCGGTATAAGAGTTTGAAAACACGACCAATGGCGGAAATAAAACAACACAAAATCAAACAAATTCGATGGCCTTCGGAGTGGATCCGGACACGCTTTTTCCCCGATCGAATCGTATCTTCTCCGGATGAGATCGATTTCGATGCGCTGGCGAAGAGAGGTTTTCGTGTCATACTCCTCGACATTGACAATACACTGGCGTTTCACGGATCGAAGACGGGCGACGTCTTCACCAAGGCAATCGTCGATCGCGTCGAGAGCGCCGGCCTTTGTCCCGTGATCGTCTCGAATGCGCGTTTAGAACGCGCCCGTACCTTTGCCGAGTCGCTCGGCGTCTCCTTCATCGCGCACGCAAAAAAACCTGGTATCGAGAGGATCTGTCGTGATTTGCAGGATCGCGGCTGCCCACGCGAGAAAGCCCTGATGATCGGCGACCAGCTTCTCACGGATGTGTGGTCGGCCAAGCGTGCAGGCATCCCCGTTATCCTCACGGAGAGGCGTTCACCTCGCGAACTCATCACCGTGCGCTTAAAACGGCCGATCGAATCGCTACTCGTCATGATGGGCGGTCGTTCCTATTGGAACGAATTGAAAGGGACATCGCATGATCGTTTGTAAATTCGGCGGCTCATCGCTTTCAGACGCTTCACAGATCAAGCAGGCATGCTCCATTATGCTGGAGAACCCTGAGCGAAAAATAATGGTCGTCTCGGCGCCCGGCATCCGCAAAGATGTTGTCCCCGACCGAAAGGTCACCGACATCCTTCTATCGATCGTCGAGAATACTGAAGCGGGATGCGACGGACTTGAGGATCGCCGCCTTATTGCTGAGCGATTTTTTGACATCGCTATCGGCCTCGGCTTATCGGGTGCCATCGCGACCGAACTGTCCGACGATATTGACCGTCTGGCTGCACAGCTAGATCCGCAAGATCGATCGACACGCGACGCTCTCGTCGCGATGGGCGAAGTGTCGTCCGCACGACTCGTAGCCGCTTATCTTCAAAAGGAGGGCCATCGTGCGCGCTACGTCGATCCGCGCGAAATCGGACTCCTGCTTACGTATCGGGCAGGAGTGACGGAGATTCTCCCCAAGACGTATGAAAATCTCGCCCCGCTCTCGCTGACCGATGAGATCATCGTGTTCCCCGGCTTTTTCGGTGTAACGCCGAAGGGCGATACGATCACTTTTTCACGCGGAGGATCGGACATCACGGGCGCTATACTCGCCGCAGCCGTCAATGCGAGACTTTATGAGAACTGGACAGATCGCGACAGCGTGCTCGCCGTTAACCCGGGGCTCATTGAACATGCAGTACCTCTGACTGAAATAAGCTATCGTGAAATGCGTGAACTCGCCTACATCGGTTTCTCCATTATCCACCCCGAGGCGCTTGAGCCTGTCATGACATCGGGCATCCCCATCCATATCAGGAATACGAACGATCCTTTGTCACCAGGCACACGTATTATTGCGGAAAGAACGCACATTGATCGTGTCATCACCGGTATTGCGGCCTCCGATAACTTCTGTTCGGTCAACTTGAGACGCATCCTGATCAATCGTGAGATCGGTATTCTCAGCAGGATTCTCGCCATCTTTGCGGAGCTCGGCATCAATGTTCACCACGTTCCGACCGGCATCGATTCCGTCAGCATCGTCGTCCGTGAAGAGCAGTTACCCTTGGAGATCGAACTCGCACTACGCCAGAGGCTTTCACGTGAACTCGACCTCCATCACATCACGGTCGTGCGACAGCTGACGATCATCATGCTCGTCGGCGAAGGTATCCGCGACACGGTCGGCGTGATGGCGCGCGCCGCGACGGCCATGGCCAGGGAAAAGATCAGTGTTGAAATGGTTGTCCTCGACTATTTTGAAATCAGCATGGTGTTTCTCATGCGACACTATGAAAAGCAACGAGCCGTATCGGCTTTATACCGAGAGTTCTTTGAGAATGAACCTGCACCCCCGACATACAGATAAAATCGCGCAATTTAGCCGATCACGCCTAAGGTCTGTTGGCGCGATCAATAACCCCTCCCGCATCGAAGAATCGCTTGACTCCGCTATCGCGAGGACTACGGAGAGCTTGACCTGACAGGAGCGTTTTCGAGACGTAGACGTAACCTTTCTCCTGATGGCTGTAGATTGAAGTACCGTAACCGCTCAACACGGAGTATCCGTTTTCAGCCAGAAGAGCCGTCTTCTTCTTGTCAAATTCCGCATGAATCCCAAACGGATAGTGAAGTATATCCAGTTCCCCCGTCACAGGCTCGACAGACTCTTTCACCTTTTCGATGTCGTCGGCGATCGATTGTAAGGACGCGCGATCCATTGCAAGACGCGCGTACGATCCGCTTGCGATCCTCCAATTGCGAGATGCCAGCGCCGTTAGGAGTTCTCTCACTTTTGTGTTGTTTACATTCAGGTCGGTCTCAATGTGCGACAGCGTACTGAACCCGTATTTTAAGGCGTCATCGCGCCAATGGCGATCCTGATCCTCTGTAACGGGATAGCCGAACAGCCCGTTCATCGCGACGACCGATATCGTCCCCGTCGCGCCGTTGAAGGAGAAATCGGGATGGCTGTCGATGAATTCTTCAACGACTCCGATCGCTGAATAGAGCCTGTCGACACGCTCCGTGCCGTCACGATCGCGAACAACGCCGACAATCCTCCCCTCGTCGTCTACTTCGAGACGAGCGGCGATGCCGCTTTCAACTCTCGCCTCGGATGAGAAGAAATCGTCAAGAACGAGACAAAGAGGTTTTTTGCCCTCCGGATACGGAACGGCTCTCGCCTTGCCGTCGTCGTTAACAAACGATCTCCCGTCGACTAGAACGTAACCGCGATCGTACAATTGCTCTAAAATGCGCTGAAATTCCGTTACTAAGAGAAGGTCGCGGTCAGCCGACGCCGCAAATCGGTCGCCGTCAAAGGCCCGAACATGATCGGCGATAAGAGGTTTAATCGCGATATGCTCGACAGGGCCGTTCCAATTGAGAATACTTTCAGGCGTCTTCTCCAGACAGATAGCCTCGTAGCGGCGTAACGCCTCGTCCTCGGGAAACCAACCGTCCATTTTTCTGATCTTAAGCAATGCGTCGTAAGTCCTGTAGCACTCGACATCCCTGATGATGTCGGGCATGAGTTCGTCATAGTACGATTGACGGGCGCTTGCCATTCTCTGCTCGAGGTACATCAGGACGTGATCAATGTCTCTCGCCTCCGGAGCTTTCAAAACCCTGCGAATATTCTCCGCCTCATTGTAGTAGGAGCCTTCTCGCGCCGCACTGTTCGCCCCTTCAAGCATTTCCCGGACTAGACGGAGAGAATCCGTTTTTTCGATCACTTGACTGTACTCTTGTGAGAAAATGGGAACTCGCGACATCTCGGACATAAAAGCGAGGTATACACTCTCCTCGATCTCGCCGAAGAGGTAGAGATGTGTCTTCTCTTCAATAAAATTTGTCATCGTCGCCCCGGCGATCGCGGCGTCATGCTCAATACGTGAGACATCTTCATCGGTAAGCAACGTACCGTTAAAGACGCGCGTCAGGAGATCCTCCGAACGTCCTCTCGTATCGGACTCGATGCGCTTGATCAGCTCGTCAGCCTCATTGAGAAGCGAGCGTATCGTATCGTTTGGCGATCGACCGTCAAGTTCCGACCGCTTTAGGCGCGTTTCATTATAGATAGTGTAAATGCGCGCGTAGTCACTCTTTTTTAAAGCTTTCTCGTAATCCGAGAGACCAAAAGGCAACGAAGGCCGCGTCACCTTCGAGACGATAAGGGCGATCAAGATAAGCGCGATAATCGCGACGAGCACATAGATCGGAAATCGGCGAGGCAGCTTTCTTTTTTTTATAGGCTCGACGAAAGGCATGTTCACGTGACCGCTTCACCCAAGGAGAGCTGCCGCTCATCGATCGATTCCTCGCGGATGTAACGACCGGCCGTCGGCAATTTCGCAATCTTGTAGTAATCGAGATCGCGGACAAAGGAGAGCTCATCCTCGGAATAAAGTCTCAGCAAGATGTCATTTTTGTTTCTCGTTCGGAGGATGGCCGCACCCTGTGCCGTTCTCGTCGCTTTCTTAACAATCAGTTTCGATTCGAAGAACAGGAGCTTGTTTTTCTTCGAGCGTACGGCAAACGAAGGATTCGTACCTTCCGGGATATAGCGTATGCCTACAATCGGTGACGACGCGTCATAGGCGTTGAGGAGCTTTCGACGCCGTTGCTTCGTCTCGTAATGAGCAGCGTCAACGCGTACGCCTTTGCCGTTTTCAAACACAAACAGGAATTCGCCCCTGAAAGGTTCCGTCGTCGAATGAATATAGATGACGCGCTCGCCCTCATCTAAATCAAGAAGATTCGGCGTATAATCGCCCAGCTGTGACGGCCTGAAATCCTCCATCTCCCACGCCATCAACTTGTAGAGTTGAGCTTTGTCCGTAAAGAATAAAATCTCATCCTTATTGGTAGACTCGACCTCCTGAATAATGCGGTCGTCTTCCTTGACGCGAATCTCGAAGTTGCCGCGCAGCGATGTGAGAGCGATCTTCTTCACATACCCCTGTTCAGACAGGAACAGACGTGTATTGTAATCGGGAATGAGCTCTTCCTCTTCGGGAACGTCGATCTCTTCCGGCGCGATCAGGCGCGTCTTGCGCTCACGACCGTATTTTTTCGAAATCTCCTTGAGCTGTCGGACGATCTTCTCACGCACGCGACCTCTTCCTTTGACAAGACGCTCAAGCTCAGCAATCTCACGCTCCAACGTCTCAATGTCTCCGATACGCTTCAAAATATATTCGCGGTTTAGGTGGCGTAACTTGATCTCGGCGACATAGTCGGCCTGAATCTCATCAATATCGAACGCATCCATCAAGCGCGGAATGACTTCCTTCTCCGTCTCCGTCAGACGGATAACGGCGATCGCCTTATCGATATCGAGGAGGATTCTCTCAAGACCGCGCAGAAGGTGCAAACGCTCCTCCTTTTTGCCGATATCAAACGTCGCCTCGCGCCTAATGCATTCACTGCGCCACTCGATCCATTCCTGTAAGATCTCGCGCACCCCGAGCAACATCGGGCGATTGTCGATGAGCACGTTGAAATTGCATGAAAAAGAGCTCTGGAGTGATGTCTGCGTGAACAGTTGGTGCAGGAGAATATCAGGGTCGGCCGATGATTTATATTCCACACTGATGCAGAGTCCGTTCAGATCCGTCTCATCGCGAACATTGACAACATCTCTAAGCTTATTCTTCTTTACCGCGTCCGTGATGTCGTCGATGATCGCCTCAATCGTCGTCGTATAAGGGATCTCACGTATTTCAATGATTTTCTCTTTACGGTTGACGTCGGCGGCGCCACGCAACTGGAACGACCCGCGGCCCGTTTCATAAATCTCGCGCATCTCATCGGCGTCATAGATAAGGTATCCGCCCGTTGAAAAGTCAGGAGCCGGTAACGTCTCGAGAAGATCGGCTTCCGGATCTCTGATCAAGGCGATCGTCGTATCGCAAATCTCCTTCAAATTAAATGAACAGATGTTACTCGCCATACCGACGGCGATTCCCTGATTATTGTTGACGAGGATCGTCGGAAACATGGCCGGCAACAGCACAGGCTCCTTCATCGTTCCCGAATAGTTGTCGACGAAATCAACGGCATTCTTTGACAAGCCGTTGAAGAGCGTCTCGCACGACGGCTCCAGCCTTACTTCCGTATAGCGCGAGGCGGCGTATTGCATGTCGCGAGACGTCACATCGCCGAAGTTCCCCTTCGAGTCAATCCAGGGGTGCAAGAGCGTTTTGTTGCCCCTCGTCAGGCGAACCATCGTCTCGTAAATCGTCTGATCACCGTGAGGGTTCAGTTTCATCGTCTGTCCCACGACATCAGCCGATTTAGCGCGCGGTCCTGACATCAAATTCATGAGATACATGGTGTACAAAAGCTTGCGGTGAGCAGGCTTAAATCCGTCGATCTCGGGAATCGCACGCGAAACGATGACGCTCATCGCATAGGGCATAAAATTCTCGTACAGTGTCTCGGAAATCGGTTGTTCTATGGCGGTACCGCCAATGTCTTTTTCTTTATCTTCAGGCTTTCCGGTTGTCATCAACTCGTCTGCTCCTTCTTAATCCAAATACCCAACGCTATTTCAATCGACGAAACGTATTCACAGAAAGAAATCGTTGATCTTCGCGCCTTTTCTTTAACCGACATCCAACATATCCATGTAAAGATGACCCGACTCTTCAATGTAGGCGCGCCGTCCAGGAACATCGTCGCCGAGCAGGAGGTTGAACGTGCTGCTCATCACGTCTTCCGATTCAGGCATGACGGCGATCATTCTCCTCGTCTCGGGATTCATCGTCGTGTTCCACATCATCTCCGGTTCGTTCTCGCCGAGACCTTTTGAGCGCTGGACATGAACGTTGCCCTCTCCGAGCGACGCGATAATCTCATTCTTTTCCTGATCGGAATACGCAAAATACGTCCGTTCAAGGCGCTTCGTTCGGTGACCGATTTCGTAAAGCGGAGACTCCGCAATAAAAATCTTGCCCTGACGAATCAGCTCGGGAGTGAGCTTATAGAACATCGCCAAAATCAATGTCCGGATCTGAAAACCGTCGACATCGCCATCCGTGCAGATCACCACCTTGTTCCAACGCAGACGATTGATGTCGAACGGAGCGGCAGCCTTGCTGTATTTTTTCGGAAGTTCTACGCCGCACCCCAAGATTTTGATCAGATCCATGATAATGTCGTTTTTGAAAATCGCATTGTAATCAGCCTTGAGACAGTTCAATATCTTCCCTCTCACGGGAATCACCGCCTGAAAATCAGCATTGCGCGCCATCTTGACGGAACCGAGCGCCGAGTTCCCTTCCACAATGTAGAGCTCACGTTCGTTCACGTCCTGCGAACGGCAATCGACGAACAGGCGCACACGATTCGACATGTCGATCTCCTGCATCAAATCTCGCTTCACCGTGAGGCGAGTCTTCTCGGCTTTTTCGCGGCTCCTGCGATTGAGAAGTACCTGATCCGCCGCACGGAGCGCGTCTTCTCGCCGCTCTATAAACCATACGGTCAAGTTCTCGCGAATCATGTCGGTCATGAACCGTTGAATGAAGCGATTGTTGATCGAACGCTTTGTCTGGTTCTCGTAACTTGTCACTGTCGAAAAAGAACTCGACATCAGAAGCAGACTCTCCTCGATATCTCCGAACGTTATCTTCGCCTCATTCGCTCGATATTTCCCCTCTTCCTTCAAAAACGCATCGAAAGCCGATACAAACGCCGAACGGACAGCTCGGTCAGGCGATCCTCCGTACTCAAGCCAGGAAGAGTTGTGGTAGTAGAAAATCTCCGCTTGGTGGTTATTGAATGCAAAAGCGACATCGCATTTCGTTGTATAGTCTTCGCGATCTTTGCGGTCTCGCCCGACGCCCTCGCCACTGAACAGGACAGGCTGCGTAATGCCGTCGACATTCAATTCCCTGACCATCCCGAGGATGCCCTCGGGGTAACAGAACTCCTCTTTCGTCCCGTCCTTTTCGTCAAAGAACTCGAATGTCACGCCCATATTGACGACGGCCTGCTGTTTCAACGTCGTGCGGAAGTACTCGCCCGGGATCACGATATCGGTAAAGACCTCGTCATCAGGCATCCAACGCTGGATCGTCCCCGTCTTCTTGGAATCGATCGGTGTCTTTTTGAGTCCGCCGATATTGACGCCCTTTTCAAAGTGGAGCTCATACTTAAAACCGTCTCGCGTAACCGTGACGTCGAACCACTTCGACGCATACTGTGTCGCACAGGCACCGAGTCCATTCAATCCGAGACTATACTCGTAATTCTCACCGAGATTCGTCTTGTACTTCCCGCCGGCGTACAGTTCACAATAGACGAGCTCCCAGTTGTAACGTTTTTCGTTCGGGTTGAAGTCGAGTGGAATACCTCTCCCGCGGTCAATCACTTCGATGGAATCGTCCTTAAACCGCTTCACTGTAATCACACTGCCGTGACCTTCACGCGCCTCGTCGATCGAGTTTGAGAGGATCTCAAAGAATGACTGCTGCGCCCCGCGAAGGTCGTCAGAACCGAAAATGACGCTCGGACGGAGTCGTACGCGATCGGCTCCCTTCAACTGTGAAATACTTGTATTATCGTAAACTTGAGCCATAAAAACATCCTTCCTATACGATTTTCACACGTAACGAAAGACTCGTCAAGTTGGCTGAACACACCATGACGAATGGCTTTGAGCGCCCTCGTATACTACATTGCGCCGACCTAAATTTTGTCTCGCAGGATATAAACGGCAAACGAAATCCTCTTGCAGAGATTACGTTAAAAGGCTAACTAGTAGTAAAAATCGTACTTATACAAAAGTCTTAAAAAACTTACGACCTGTTCATCGCTTGTACCGATGGACATGAAAAAAGAAATAAAGAACTCACTCTCTAAGCTGGATGGAACAACATCCTTAATCGCGTCGACACTCTGATTATTCCCATAGTCAGTCAAGTAATTTTCCACACCGTACACATCAAAAGAAACATCTTCAAACGCACTCCAATCAAATGATATGATTTGATTTTTCGTGAGCTTACTTGTAACGCGAATAATGTCAATATCGAGTTCGATATCGCACAATCCGGCAACGCCTATGACCGGAATGGGATAAACGTCACGTCGATATTCACCACAAGCATCTTTATGAAAGTGACCGTTGAAAAACCCACCGGAAACGTTAAAGCCGACAAATGCATCATTCAACTTGGTGATCATCTCACGCATTCTGTCGTCTAACGGTTTGTATATTTGACTCAAAAATTCTCGTTTATTTTCCAACATTAACGGGACACCCGACGGATACTTAAGGTATGGTTGAAATGAGATTATACCGCAATAAACGTACATTTCTGATTATGTTCATAACGAAAAAGATGTGTGTTGAAATGAGATTATACCGCAGGAAACGTACAAGCTTTTTCACTTTTCAATCCAATCCTTGCAGCATCAACACGTAAACCTATTTAAGCCATACTCGCCGATCAGCAACTCCAACCTGACTTCATTTTACAGTTTTTCAAAATAAGTTGAAAAATTGCACAGTGAGCAACAAGAGGTATGGGCTGTGTACAAAGAGCCAGCCTCAAAACCACTAAAAACTGCCAGTCGGCTAACGCCACATCACAGCTTTTCAAATTAAGTTGAAAAATTGCACAGGGAGCGTTTACGCCATCAATTCGGTTCTTCGCTTTATTTCTTTAAAACAATAACTGCCTAGATCAGCCCAATTTTTCAATCCACTCCGCTTCCTTGAAACCCACAAGCACCATATCACCCTTTACAACGATTGGACGCTTAACAAGCATTCCGTTTGTTGCGAGGAGCTCCAATTGAGATTCTTCACTCATAGTCGGCAGCTTGTCTTTAAGTTTCATATCTCTATAAAGCATGCCGCTCGTATTAAAAAACCTTCTTAGTGCAAGACCGCTCTTCTGAAACCATTCCTTTAGTTCATCATAAGAGGGATTGTCATCCGCAATGTGACGCTCCCTATATTCCATATTATGGTCGTCCAACCATGCTTTTGCTTTCTTGCACGTTGAACACTTGGGATAGCATACAAACAACATATAATTACCTCCGCTCATACGAGAATTATTATTCCTTTGTTCCACTCCTGCCAATATTACTTCTAATATGCTTTGCAGACTGTTATGTTTGTGACATCTTAAGACAAAAAAAGTGGACGGCACAAATGTGTCTATCCACAAAAACATGACTAAGAACTGAACGACAAATTCAATTCACACGGCGAGACATTTAATTTGTTTATGAGGTCCTAAGCAAGTGCTCTCATTGAAAACACCTAACAACACACTCTCCGATTTCGACAAATTGACTAATGACACCAGCTGTAGACATAAACTCCCTCCTCTTTGCTTCGTACTGCTCGTTAGACTTCAAGTAAGAGCAATTACGTATGGAGACAAATTCAAGCATGAGTGATTACGTTGAGAAGTACATTTACGGGAAATTCGCACTCGATTACTGGGACGTACCGGCCATCCGGGGCAAAATTGAACCTCCCGATACGATCTTTCCCGAAGAATATGTCATCTTCACCGACAAGCCCCTATACCGTCCCGATCGCGCCATCATCCACACCTGCAGCATCCGAGGCGCAGAGAAATACGTAGAAGGACAGGCATGTACACTCCCGCTAGTTTTTCTTCAAGTTGCTCTGGACTATAGCATCCATGAGCTCATTTACCTCGGGCTCCAAATCTGCTCTTACCGCGAAGGCGCTCATCCTCGCAGTACCGTCGAAGAACTGCGCGCTTGCGCAGAAGAACTGCGAGGACACCGAGGTCGCCGAAAAGCGCTTCGCGCCATACGCTATCTCTGTGACAACTCGCGCTCCCCGATGGAATCGATTCTTTATATGTTACTTCGATTGCCTAATGCGCTCGGTGGCTGCGGCTTTAAGGATATCGTCCTCAATAAAAGAATCGTCTTGGAAGATGGAGAAAAAACCTATTTCGCCGATCTTTACGTCCCTTCCTGCAAGCTCGATATCGAGTATGATAGCGAAGAATTCCACAGTTGCGCTTCAGCCTTATCGCGAGACCGAGAACGTGCAGCTCACCTGGAAGCGGAAGGTTTCCGCGTCGTCTCAGTAGGCTACTCCCAGCTTACCGACCTCAAGGCCTTCCGGAATCTGACACGACAGCTTTCTCGCCTGATAGGAAAGCGCGTTTTCATCCGTGCGAGAAAGTTTTTTGAAAACTTCGTCGCCCTGCGCGACTTGCTGCTCAGAAAAGGCCATAGCTTCCGCTCGCGTTTTCGAAGAGTCCACCGGCACGAATTTCCCTGGCATTCCGGTGCCATCAATGCGTACAAAATCTACCTCGCCGCTTGGAACCGACTCATCCGGCATCCCAACATCCCATTAGTTTTAACGCGAGCGACGTAATCGACAGCACATTTTCGCTCAGCGCACATCGCCGAAAAGCACAATCCTAGGTTGATAGCGTATTCGGCACGCCATCGATTCCCGTTTCCTGGGAAATTACCTCACCCTGATCAGCGTGCATATCGCTCACCAGTGCCTAATAAGCCAATTTGTATCTTAGGCGTACTTCTAATTAAGCACACAGGCACCTCTAGCTACCTCTTCTCGTCCCCTCTCTGCGCAATTTTTCAACCTACTTCGAAAAATTGCGACACATGAGAGAGAATATCGCTATTTAGACCTGCTAGTGAGGAGATCGGCTATCCCGCACATCCTCCCTGTACAATTTTTCAATTTATATCAAAAAAATGAGAATGGAGTTAGATAGGATGCTTCGCACACCGCCATAAGCAATTTTTCAACTAATGCTGAAAAACTGTAATGTGGGAGAAGGGGCGTGCGTATGCAACGCTCAAGAGGAAAGCAGTTCGAATGAAAACTGAGCATAAAAAAGACGACTGGCGGAGCGCATCCGCTTTGTCGTCTTGCTTGGTGAGCATAGCAGGACTCGAACCTGCGACCGACAGCTTAGAAGGCTGTTGCTCTATCCAACTGAGCTATATGCCCATAAGACAGTTTCCGGATAGTTGGAGCGGGTGAAGAGAATCGAACTCTCACGGTCAGCTTGGAAGGCTGATGTTCTACCACTAAACTACACCCGCAGGAATTCCGGAAACCTAGGATATCATACATCAGGCTATGAAATTTGTAAAACACGATTTTAATCAACCGAGATTTCAAGCTGACAATGAGCAGCGGAATTATTCACCACCTGCCTCCGGCGACAACAGGAGTGCTTCCGGAACGTACCCCACGCGATTATCGGCCGTCCGGACCATCACCCATCCGTCTTTCGGGTTTGTCAACTGGACTACATGCTCACCGCGCCCGACAGTCGCCACGAGCTCATCGCTGTTCGGAGCAGCGACGATAAGAAGACTGTTCGCACGCACTTCCACATCAATTTCAAAATCGATCTTCGGCTGATCTCCGTTGTCTACGGTCGAAATTTTCGGCTTCTCTTCTTCCTGCGTTTCCGTACTGCCGCGCCCCCCTCGAATCGAGGAAAAAATCGCCACGAAAATAACAAGGATGATGAGCAAAATGACGATATAAGCCAGTATGGACAGTCCGCGCGAGGACGGAATGAGATTCATCAACTTTCGGTTAAGACCGACGATTCGATCGCGCAAACCGTCTACGTTCCATTCCTTGATACGATCGAGCCACGTCACTTTCCTCCCGTAAGTCTCTGCAATCTCACCTTTCGAGCGGCGTGAACGTGACCGTGCATCCGATTCAACTATATCTACTTTTTCCGTACGGCGCGTACTCTCCCGGTCTGATTGGCTCGTAAATCTTGGCGGCTTCGGCTGACGCGATATCTCCGGCTGAGTAGTATTGCGCTGCATCTTATACCGCTCGATTTCTGGCGCAACGATTAACATATTCCCGTCCGACAACGGTACGACCTTCGACCACCTGATCCTGCGGAGCCACGGACCGGCGTCGCCCTCTCTCGAGCGCCGACCTGCGACCCGTCCTCTAGAGTCCGCGCTCAGGACTTCCGGCTCTGACTCAAGCTTTTGTATTTGCGCCGAGAACCACGTCTTATCCGATGTGTAGCCGTAATTTGCTGCCAGCCGCATAAGTTCCGTCATCGCAATGTTGACTTGACGGATATCCGTAAACATCGACTCTAGGTCAGCACAGTCAAACAGATCGATAAATGATGGGTCGATGATCAAGAGGTCATCGCCTTCATGCGGTCTGAAAGCGTAGAAATCGAGATGGCTGCCGAATACACGCAGCACATCGTGTCCCGGCACATACGTAGGCTGCTGGCGGTAAAGATGTTTGCCGCGAAGAAGGTAAACACCTTGATTTCGGTGACTCCAGACGAATACGCGATGTGCATCCATCAAGAGGACGAAATCTGCATCTAGATCACGCGACTCGACACACTTCGGAAAGCGGGCGAGGCCGTTGATCTGCAAATCGCGGAACGTCATCAACCATAGACGCAATAGGGCGCGCGTCGACGACACCGATGAAGGATCATTACGTTGCGTCAGCAATCCGGCGATCATTTGAACGCGACGATTCCCCGACATCACGTAGTATCGTTGGTGTTGTGACGCCAACAACCCGATGTCGCGGTCGTTAATCTGCAGTGTTAACTCCTGGCGGTCAATCTCCGCTAAATGAGCTGTAAGTGTTGAGCGTATCATGATACGCGGTGTACGCCCCTTCTAAGTTAATAATAATCAATGCGACAGCCTTAAAGACCAAAACCATTCTAGCACGCTTAGCGTTGTTCTTCTCTGACGACTCTGTACTCATCTTCTAGGAGTCCAAATACGAGAAGATCTCCGTAACCGTCTCTTCTTCTCATTACTTCACGCATACGTCCTTCCAGGACAAATCCTACCTTGCGAAATAATAGAAGAGAAGGTTCATTTTCAGGCGCGACGCGCACGGTTACTCGATGGAGTCGAAGCTCGCCGAAAGCGTAATCGAGCATGAGCATAACGGCTTCCGTAGCAAGCCCCCGACCGCGCACCTCAACATCTGAAATCATCACGCCCATTTCGCCGTTACCGGAGACAAAATCGATGTCGGATAATGACACTATGCCGATCGTCCTCCCCTCATAGCGACAGGAGAAGACGAGATTTCTCTCACCGTCATTCCAATCCTCCATCAGGTCTCGAAGTTGCTCATCGTTGCGCGGCATCAATTTATCGGGGAGATAATGGAATAAGGCATTCGTGTCGGCAAAAAAAGGCGCGATGACCGCCATATCCTCCGCCTTTAACGGAGCGAGCGTGACACGTTCACCGCGTAGCGGGATATCATCATGTAAAGCGTCAATGTGATTTTGGTCCGCGACGGAATCATCGGCTTCTCGACAATCCTTATACTTCATTCATTACCTCCGGCATCTAACCTGGCTGTCTCGTGCTACACATCATACAACAAAATATCAGATCGATGAAACGAACAATTTGTCCTATCATCAGCCGCTGCGAATGCTCCTGAGCGACGACAAGACGACGTCCAACCCGCTTAAAAAACTGCTCCGATATCACTCATTGACAATTGCCGTAAAAGCGAAGAGCCCTGCAAATCAATCATTGCAGAGCTCTCAGACTGGTGATCCGCTGGGGAATCGAACCCCAGACCCCCTGATTAAAAGTCAGGTGCTCTACCGGCTGAGCTAGCGGATCAAATGGCTGGGATGGCAGGATTTGAACCTGCGAATGCGGGAGTCAAAGTCCCGTGCCTTACCGCTTGGCTACACCCCAATGCGATGTCGAGGAGCATGGGGTGGAATATGGGAGTCGAACCCACGACCTCCAGGGCCACAACCTGGCACTCTAACCAGCTGAGCTAATTCCACCATAAGCTCCTCGAAAACATCTCACTGATTTTATCAAGGGGTCGATATAAAGTCAAGGAGAAGAGCGACAAAGAAAATATCACCTGCGATCACCTGCGATCAGGGGTTGAATGCCAAGTACCGCCCGTGAGGGATTTGACTCCTGTCGTAGCCACGTCAAACCCGACGTGTTGAATGCCAAGTACCGCCCGTGGAGGAACGTCAAACCCGACGTGTTGAATGCAAAGTACCGCCCGTGGGGGAACTGGACTCTGCGTGTATTCAAACGCTTCAATCAGGTCATAATCAGAACGGCTAACGATCGCCCGTCCTGCCCTTTATATTACATAAAGCGCATGCCGTGTAGAAACTCCCTCGTCCGTTCGTGTTTCGGACGGTCGAAGATCTCCTCGGGTGTGCCTTCTTCAAGTATTCGACCTTCATCGAGAAAGATAACGCGCGTCGAAACGTCACGAGCGAACATCATTTCGTGCGTCGCGATCAGCATCGTCATCCCCTCGTCCGCCAGTGAGCGCATGACTTCCAACACTTCATTCACCATCTGAGGATCGAGTGCGGAAGTTGGCTCATCGAAAAGCAAAACTTCCGGCTCCATCGCCAAAGCTCGCGCGATCGCGACGCGCTGCTTTTGTCCGCCTGACAGCTGACGCGGCTTTGCCTTAATGAAAGGGAGCATCCCCACCTTGTTCAAATAAAATCTCGCACGTTCCTCCGCTTCATCTCTGCCAAGATTTTGCACTTTCTCCATAGCGACCGTACAGTTCTTCATCACATTGAGGTGATCGAAAAGATTGAAATTTTGGAAGACCATCCCGACCTTCGCCCTGTACTCGGCGAGATTGACTTGATGTCGGCTTACCTCTGTCCCTTTAAAAAAGATCGAACCGGACGTCGCATCCTCAAGGAAATTGAGACAGCGCAACAAAGTCGATTTGCCGGAGCCCGACGAGCCTATCAGACAGACAACGTCACTCTCGTACATTTCTAAATTGACTCCACGAAGAACTTCATGCGTTCCGAAGGTTTTGCTGAGTTCTTCAATTCTCAGTACACTTGCGTGATTCATAAGGAACCTTTCCTTTTCAGGCGATCAAGCCCGAAGTATGCGGCGCTCGAACTTACAGGCCATCCGAGAAATGAACGCTCTGTCATTTCTCGGGCTGTCTTTTATACCGCGTTAGACCGCTCGTATGAGCGAGCGTGTCCGTCGTGGCCAGATCGTAGTTACGTTCGCCGTCGATTCTCTTTTCAAGTTTTCGAAGAAGCCAAGAGGCGCCCAACGTCATTAAAAGGTAGATCACCATGACGATCGTGGCGGACTCAAAGTAATTGTATAGTGAGCCGCTGACGCTCTTATGGACGAAGAACAGGTCGGTGATGCTGATCACAGACAAGACGGACGTATCCTTGATGTTGATAATCAGATTGTTGCCGATCTGCGGAATGATGTTGCGGAACGTCTGGGGCAGGATGACGTACAGCATCGTCTGATAGTACGTCATCCCCAGAGCGTACGCTCCCTCTTCCTGACCCTGATCGATCGACAGAATGCCGCCTCGAACCGTCTCCGCCATATAGGCGCCCGTGTTAATCGACACGATGATAAACGACGCCGTCCACATTTCCATGTGAATTCCAAACGCCATCCGCATGCCGTAATAGATAAAGACGGCCTGCACGATCATCGGCGTTCCGCGAAAAAGTTCGACATAACCGCGGAGTATCGCCTTGACCGCATGCAGGGAGATGCGTTTGAACTTACAGGCGCGCGCATCGTCGGGAATCGCTTGAACGATTCCGACGGCGAACCCGATCACGCATCCGATCAAAGTCGAGACGATGGAGATCACAAGCGTATTGCGCGCGCCGATTAAATAAAACGAACCGTAGCGCGACCACGTCGTCGAAATGTTTTGCCAGAATGAACCCATTTTGATTTACTCTACATTTAGCGGTTGAACTTTGATCGCTTCCTGCATCATCGCGTCAAAATCAGCAACGGTCATCTTGTCCAGCACGCTGTTAAACTCGTCGAGGAGTTTTTTATTACCCTTTTGAACGGAGATGCCGATGTTGATATCATCTTCCGTCACGGCGAAATTGTCATCGCTATCGGTAAAATCGAGAATTTTCATCGAAGGATAAACGATGACGGCCGCTTGTGCCGTCGGCAGATCGCAAACGACGAAGTCAACAGCTCCCGAATCGAGGGCTATCAACATCGTGGGGGCAGATTCCTGCGCCGCCAGGACATTCGCATTTTCGATCTGCGGCAGACACACGTCGTACCAGATCGTTCCCAACTGAGACGTACACGTGCCGCCGGCAAGATCGCTAATCCCCTGTGCGGACGCATAAGAGCTGCCATCTTTCACCAGCGTCACGATCGAAGCGTAGTAATACGGAGTCGTGAAATCTACCTTCTCCGCACGTTCCGGCTTAATCGATTGCCCGGCGATAACGGCATCGACATCGCCCGACTGCAATGCGGGAATCAGCGAGTCCCAGTCAAGCTTCACAATTTCAAAATCGTATCCCAATTTCTCCGTCAGGAGCTTCGCCATCATGACATCGTAGCCGTAGGCATAGCCGACGCCGCCGGCGATGGGCACGGCGCCGTTCGCATCATTCTCCTGCGTCCAGTTGTACGGTGCGTATCCACACTCCATGGCAATGCGTAGCTTTTCAGTCTTTTTTGAGCAACCTGCGATAGCTGGAATGGCAAGAAGAAGTCCGAGTAGAATTGCGATGGTCGCGAGCGACCTGTTTAGTTGTTTGTTCATCATCATTTCCTTTCTACAATTGAAGTGGGCTCTGTCCCCCGGACAAAGCCCACGTAGATCAGCAGATGATGATGAACTAGCGCTCCACCGAGGTGACAGTCTGCAACATGTTCTATTGCAACCCAGCATTTTTCACACAGGCATGATCCAAATGCTTCGGCGTAGACTCCTTTCCTTTACGATCGCTGCTCTGGCGTATACCGCAAAGTACTGATAGGCTACGCGCCTCTAATTAATTGAGACATTACCGCATATTTATTCAGTTGTCAAGCGCGATTTTTAGATATTTTTCAGTTCGCTATTAACGGGCAGAATACCGGCTAAAACAGACAGCACGAGCGTGGAGCGTACCTCTACCCCACATCGCCACCCATCTTCCACATCTCCATCTGAAGCAAGTGCTCCTTGATGTCGACTCCTCCCGAAAAACCTGTCAGATCACGATTCGCGCCGATCACGCGGTGGCACGGAATCAATATGGGTAAAGGATTGGCGCTGAGCGCTTGGCCAACCGCGCGCGCCAGTCGCCCCGCCTTTGCCGGATCGGGCTCCACGAGATGGGCCAACTCGGAATACGTTTTAACCGACCCGAACGGTATTTTTTCCGTCTCTCTCCAGACGCGCTCTTGAAAAGGCGTACCGTGCGGGAACTCATAGTCGACCTTCGGGATGTGAGCGTGCCGCAAGTAGTTTGTCAGCTCTTTTCGCGCCATGATCAGAATATCGGATTCGTTCTCGATCGGTTCGTTGTGACCGTTTGTCACGATAAAACCTTCGTCGTCAACAATTTTTGCAAAGAAAGCCGCTTTCCTAATGAGCACATCGTATGCGCTTATATGCCCCCTTACAAAGCTGACCGATTCAATCATATTTCTCTCCGCGTTCGTAGCGATGGCGATGTATCCGAATTCCCACGGTATGAACGCAACTTGTCTGTCATCTAAATCGGGAGAGAAATACGTCCGGTGCTCCAAAAGTGACGAGAGCGACGACAAAGTGTCCTTACACACGTCCGCCCGTAAATTGTCATCTCCCCGCTCCTCACGTACTCTTCTCGAAGAACTGTAGACATCGACCCTGTACAGTGAAGGATTCATTCGAAACAGCTGACCGGATACTTCGCGCGCAGTCACCACAACACCCTGCGATGTAACGGAAAGGTACACGATATTCCAGTCAGGCAAATCGAGCGGGCAGAACCTGTGAACAAATCCTTTATCGGTGCCGTCTACCGCGACAAAAAATACGTCTGTTCCTCTGCGGGTCAAATTTGCGAGTTTCTCGCGCCACGCGCGAATTGAACGACGCGGATGACCGACGTCAGCCAACTCGCGATATCGCGCGGCATCTTTGAGATAACATTGTTCAAGTTGGACTATCCGATCCATATTTGTCGCCATCGCATGCCACCTCTCACTTTATGTACAAACTCGCACCTGATAAATTTAGATACTCCTGTCGTTTCGTGTCCTCGTCGCAAATTTGGACTTCAGATGGTCACGCAATCACCTGTCTCTTGTAAAGCATGTAGCGGAAACGGACACCCTTTTCCTCCAACCATTGTCCGTGCGAATCGACGTACCAATCGGGAGACGCGTCCAAGTTTGGAAACCGGCAATCTGCCTCGTATGCCTCCGCAAACTTCGTGACATGTACGGTATCGCAATACGGCAACAATTGCCTGTAAACGAGCGCTCCGCCGATCACGAAAAAGTCATCATCGCGATATCCTTCCCGCTTCAGTATTCTCAGGCGCTGAATAAGTTCGTCGATACTCCCGACGTATTCGCAACTGTCAAAATTGTTCTCTTTGCGTCTCCTTAGGATGATATTAAGCCGACCCGGCAGAGGCTTTCCGCCCGGAAACGTGTCGAGCGTGTTGCGTCCGTAAATCACAACTTTTCCCCATGTCATCATTTTAAAACGGCGCAGATCGGAGCTGACGCGCTGTTGGAGCCGCCCGTCACATCCGATTCCCCAATTTGCATCACAAGCGACAATCGCAATCATGTTCACCCGCCTATCTGTAAATCCAACTCATCCGCCCGCACGAGATCACCGATGGAAACTCCCTTTATACCTATGTAGCGACGGGTATTCCCCTTATCGTCGGTCCGTGTTCATATCCCTCAAACTCAAAGCTCGATACGGTAAAGTCGTAAAAGTTCTTAATGTCAGGATCGACGACGAGCTTCGGCGCCCTATAGGCGGGGCGTTCAATCAGTTCTCTGACGATCGGGATATGACGATCATAGATATGTGCGTCGGCAATGACATGAACGAGTTCGCCCGCCACGAGATCCGACACTTGCGCAAACATGACGAGAAGGATCGAGTACTGGACGACATTCCAGTTGTTTGCGACGAGCACGTCGTTGGAACGCTGGTTGAGGATTCCGTTTAATCGGTTGCCCGTCACGTTGAACGTCATGCTGTAGGCACAGGGGTAAAGCGCCATCTCATGCAAGTCGGCGAAATTATAGAGGTTCGTCATCATGCGCCGCGAATTCGGATTGTGTTTCAGCTCGTAGAGAACGCGATCGACCTGATCAAATTCTCCTTCCGGAAACCGATACTTTTGCGCCAACTGGTAACCGTACGCTTTGCCGATTGTTCCGTCCTCAAGACACCACTGGTTCCAAATACCGGAATTCAGCTCACTGACGCGGTTCGACTTTTTCTGCCAAATCCACAAGATCTCATCAATCGCGCTTTTGTAGTACATCTTTCTCAACGTCGTGATGGGAAATTCCAGAGACAAATCGTAGCGATTGACAATGCCGAACCTCTTCAATGTGTGCGCCGGCGAACCGTCCTCCCAACGAGGACGCACATCTTGACCTTCATCGCTAAACCCGTGTTCAAGAATGTCGCGGCAGTTCGCGCGAAAGACTTCATCGCAATAACTCATTGGAACCTCCGAAAGCAGCTACTTTATTGTCAAATAGTTTAGCATAGATAGGATCGACTCATCCTAAGCAAGAAAGGAATTATGGCTCAAAAAAAGGGTGTGAAACACACCCTTCCGTGATGGTCGGAGTGACAAGACTTGAACTTGCGACCTCTTGGTCCCGAACCAAGCGCTCTACCACCTGAGCCACACCCCGATGCCTAAGTGATTCTACTTTGAACATCTGAAAATGTCAAGAAGGCGTGACTTTGCTACGCGGACGCTATGGGGACGAGACGTCGAGGTGATCTTTAAGGCGCGCGAATCGACCCTCTTTGATACCGGGGACGAGCATCAGGTCTTCAATTCTTTCAAACGCCCCGTTCGTATTGCGAAAAGAAATGATGGCGTCAGCCGTCGCGGGGCCGATGCCCGGCAATGTTTCGAGCTCTTCGCGCGTCGCTTTGTTTAAGTCGATTTTATGATCTCCCCGCTCTGAATGCGCGTGACCTTGTACAGGCTCTTGGCTCAGCGCATCGCCAACTCGCGGAACAAATACCTTCATGTGGGCGGTAAGACACATGGCGAGATTGAAAAGTGTACGGTCTGCGTCATCGGTAAAACCGCCGGCAAGCTCAACGAGCTCAAATAAAAGCGTCCCCTCTTCCACGTAATAGACACCGGGATCTCTAATTTCGCCGTCTATGTGGACAGGAATCTTCAAGTTCGGGAGCGTGGTGTGCGATTGCTCACCCAGGGTCGTCTCTCTGGTCGCGGTCTTCGTGACAAGCGAAAAACCGTCCCCCGAAGGCCGCCTTGCCGAAAAGACGAGAAAAGACGCCGACAGAACGATGACGGCGGCAAAGAATACGATCGGCCCCCGCTTCGCTCTCCCGCGCCTTTCCAGTTCTCGTTTCCGATAACGGTTCATATGCAAGACACACCCTCCAAGTCCATATCATCTTACGAAGACGCATCGGTTGCGTTACCCTCATTTACCTGCACTTTCGTGGCGCGAAGAGACAATTCGACGAAAAAAGCACGTCAACCGCGTCGACGTGCTTCAAACACTTTTACTGCAATTATTCGGGGCGAATTAGAGCCTTTACGACTGTTACAACCGTTGTGTGCCCGTCCTCCAAAGGCTCTCGAGGTTATAAAACATTCGATCTTCCTCAAGCATCAAGTGGATGATCAGGTCGCCGTAGTCGAGCAACACCCAGTTGCGCGCCTCGAGCCCCTCAATATGGTGCGGTTTCAGGCTGTGAGTCTCTTTAAGCTTCTCCTCAACAGAGTCGGCCAGAGTCTTGATATGCGTATTTGACGTTCCCGTCGCCACGATAAAGACGTCGGCGAGTGTCGTCTTCGGTGTGACTCTTAACACTTCGATATCGACCGCCTTCTTGTCTTCTAAAGCATCCACGACGGCCGATGCAAATCGGTCGATTTCCTCGAGCTTCATCTTTTCGACGCGCTCGTCTTCAAATGACTCATCGGTCACGGAGCCATTACTTTTCAGTTCGTCGCTTTCTTTCAATTAGACCTCCCGCTGTCACACTGTCATAAGTGCAAGTTCACTGATCTCTTCAACTGCCATTCGCTATGCCGCGAGACCGTTTATCCTTCTCGTCCAACTATACCACGATTCGGCAAACGACTGCACCGTGTCAGCGCATGTCGCCGCCGCACGCTCGGTAAGCGTCGAGACTCAGTGCGTTCAGCTCGACGCCGTTTCGTTCAAGCGCGGAAAAGACTTCCTCGAGACAGAGCTTCATTGCATCGTCGATCTTTCCGTACTCCGCTAATGCGCGTATAGGCTCAAGACGATTGAACGGTCGATCAAAGGCAATTTTATCCGACAGGTATAGAATTTTACCTAGAATTTTCATCCCGCAATGCCCCGTCGAATGGTAGGCGATTGCGTCTAGAAGTTCCTCATCACGCTCTCCCTCCATTGAGACGAGTTGCGCGGCTGCCGGGCCGTGGAGGAGCTCATCGGAAAAAGACGAGAAGATCGCCTCATCGTTCAGATAGCCGCGCGCGAGCTCCCTTTGCTTTTCGATCGGGAGTTCTTTTGCCACGTCGTGAAGGAGACCGCATGCCATCGCCTTTGAAATGTCTACCTTGTATACCGACGCCAAATTCGCCGCGTACTGCGCGACGGAAGCCGAGTGTACACGTCGTTCTTGCGACATTAAACACCAGCTCCGTCCCTCAAGGGCGATTAGTCGCGCCCAATCATCGTCATCGATCAAAGAGTAAACGGAGGACAACGAGTAAAGGCGGTGGCACTCAATAAACGATTCTACTTTGGCGGGACACTGTCCGCTAAGCTCGCCCGTATTTTCCAGATGGCGCCTTAAATCACTGGATGCCAACGTCAAAGGCGGCATATCGAAAAATGTAACGTGAGCGCCGTATCGCGCCTCCGTCTCTTTCGCTTTATCAGACAGTACATCAATGTCGTCATTCCCGCGCTTCACGACGGAGAGTGTGACTTCACTCAACAAATCTTTAACGCGAAACCATGAATCGATACTTAATAAAACGTCCGACCCGGCGAGAATCATTACCGCCGAAGGGCGGTATCGTTCCTTTAAACGCAAAACCGTCTCATAAGTATAGTCGATGCCGGGTGTTCGTATCTCATCGTCGGAAACGATGACGCGACGCATTCCCGCCACGCCAAGCCGCGCCATCTCAAACCGGTGCGCCGCCAGGCTGATACGTCTCCTTTTGTGTGGAGGCTGCCCCAGAGGCATCACGATGACAATATCGATAGGAAGCTGTCCGAGAGCACTTTCAATCAGTTGCCGATGTGCGTTGTGAAACGGGTCGAACGTTCCGCCGTACAGACCTATGCGTTTCCCGGTCAAGTCAATCATGAACTGCTCGTCTCACCGTCGGCTTTGAGCTCAATCTCACGCTGCGACTCGCGTTGCTGCGCGTCAATGATGAGCCATGCGTTGATAAAGTCGTCGAGATCGCCGTCCATCACACCATCCACATCGCCCGTCTCATAGTCAGTCCGATGATCCTTGACCATCGTGTAAGGACAGAAAACATACGACCGGATCTGACTCCCCCACGCGATATCGGATACTTCGCCCTTAATGTCCTCGATGCGATCCAACTGTTGCTGTTGAGCGAGATGGAACAGTCGCGATTTCAGCATTCCCATCGCAGTCTCTTTATTCTGGAGCTGAGATCGCTCATTCTGACACGTGACGACGATACCGGTCGGCAGGTGAGTAATTCTGACGGCGGAACTCGTCTTGTTGACGTGCTGACCTCCAGCGCCCGACGCGCGGAATGTGTCGATCTTAAGGTCGTCGGGAACGATGTTGATCTCGATCGTGTCGTCGAGCTCGGGCAGGACTTCACATGAAGCAAACGACGTATGACGACGCCCCGATGAATCGAAAGGCGAAATACGCACGAGGCGGTGGATACCGTGTTCACTTCTCAAATACCCGTACACGTTGTCGCCGGCGACGCGTATTGTGACCGACTTAATGCCGGCCTCATCGCCATCAATGTAGTCGAGTACCGTCACTTCGAATTCGTGGCCCTCCGCCCAGCGCGTATACATGCGAAGCAACATGCTCGTCCAATCCTGTGCTTCAGTACCGCCCGCTCCGGCGTGCAGAGAAACAATCGCGTTCAGCGAGTCGTGTTCACCGGTCAGCAATGTTTCAAGACGCAGGATCTCGTAATCATGCGTCCATTTTTTCATACCGTCTTCAACTTCGGAAAGTACGGAATTATCCTCTTCCTCTTCTGCCAATTCAAGTAACACCGATAAATCTTCAAGCTGATACGCTAGATCGGAAAAACGCCTGCCTTTTTTTGTAAGGTGAGTGATACGCTTCTGAACAACCGATGCCCTCTTCGGATCAGCCCAGAACGTAGCCTCTCCCGTCTCTTTCGTCAATCTAGCACATTCTTCGGCGTCCTGTTTCAACCGCAATGATTGACTGAGCGGATCAAGTAACGTCCTACTATAATCAACAGATGCTTTTAGTTCTTCTAATGTCATCTTACCTTTCCGATCTAAAGGCGTTGCACATCATTTTTCAATTCGCCCGTCGTAAACGCGCGGTACAGCATAGCGAAAAGACGTCCGAACGCGAGCGTCTTCAGCGCAAAGAAAAAAGCTTCGATGAGACTTGCCGACCACGTACCGCTCGCAAACACCGTTTGGAGCACGCTGTTAACTACCGAAAGAACGGATCTCAGGAACATGAAGGAGACGAAAATAAAAAACTTCATGCCTTTCGTCATGATGTAGCTCGCTTCCATTGCCTCCGGAATCTTCTTCTCTTCATACACGATGATCAGGATCGTCATCGAGAACATCGACAGGTAAACATAGTACGGAATGTTCATCAGGGGGATGGAAAAGAGATACGGCGTTAGGGTGGCGATCGCAAGCAGCAAGAATTTAGGATAATGGCGTCTTGTGACGCTAGACGAGGAACGCCTTAGAATCCGGGAATCACCAGAAGATGTACTTCCCTCGGCACCGTCGATCACACGACCCTCCGCCTCCGCCATCTGCGAATCGATCCAACTGACGGCATATAGAAGCAGAAAATACATACTGATGGCGATCAATAAGGCCTTGCGAATAATAGTTTCGCAAAATTCCAAGGGAGGCACGGGAAAGACTTCGCGCGTGAGTAGAAATTGTCGGAGCTGTTCACGGTAGGCAATCATACTCGGAGTATTAGGCATGGTGAGGTATGTCGCCGCAGCAACGGCAAACAACAGTAAAAACCACACGCGGACACGTCGGTAACGCGGGATTTTCTCGATTTTTAGCGCTTCAATTACGATCAACACGCTGTTGTTTCTCTCGTCTAAGATGTCGCTCTCCAACCGGGTTCATCTGCGACATCGGTTGTATGACTGTATTTCCGAAAGATTAGTTCAAAAGGCAACTACCTTATGCGGACGCTAATTGTAAATGTACCACATTTGCCTTCACGTATGCCATCTTCTATGTGACACGTCATAACCTGCGTAAAAAGTAAATACGGGATCTTAACAACCTCATACAGGTGATACAAGTATACGTGCACTTTGAACGCCGCGCGTTTGCGACATAATATGGACCAGATGATCCATCGATACGTTCATGTTATCTGTTCGAAAAGTCACGAGCAAATGTATCAGTCCGTCCACGGGAATGCCCTGGTGAAAAGTCATAATCGTTGTCTCGGCCTCCAACAGGACGTCGAGACAGCGTGTAAGTGAGTGCGCGAGGCTCTCAACGACAATGAGCAACGTTGCCATCTCTCCTTCTGTTCCCGACGAGGTCGATCGAATTGCCTTTCTGTACTTGTAGTAAGCACTTCGACTTAAGCCGACACGCTTAACCGCCTCATTCACGGACGGGACAAGCTTAAGATCGAGTAGACGTTTAACCTCCATGACTTTAAGAAACACCTCCGGCAAAACGTCGGCGCGCACGAGATAGTATTGATCAAGGTCTTTCTTTTGTCTTGCCATCTTCCTTTTCCTTTCCGTAGTATAACGGCTCAGAACTCACGCATGCCTGCCGCCCGTTTCGGCTCAACATCTGTTGCAAAAAGGCTCTCACGGCCTCTCCGCGATGACTGAGGTCGTGCTTTTCTCCTTCACTCATCTCGGCCAACGTCCGCTGTTCTCCCGCGGGAATGAAGACGGGGTCATACCCGAAACCGTTCGTCCCTCTTGGCTCATCCGCAATGGAACCTCGACAGATACCGTGATGGAGTTCCTCTCTTCCGTCGGGGAATATCACGGCCAAAGAGCAATGAAAGGCAGCCGAGCGATTGACATCACCAAGCTTTTCTAAAACGGAGAGAAGTTGGGTGTTCTTGTCGCCATCGTCCTTGCCAAATCCGCCAAATCGCGCCGACATGATACCCGGCGCGCCGTCGAGTGCGTCCACACAAAGACCTGAGTCGTCGGCGATCACGATATCTTTTGCAACGCGGTGAACGGCTCGCGCCTTGATCAGCGCATTTTCATCAAACGTATCGCCCGTCTCCTCAATATCCTGCTCATAGCCGATCTCTTTCAGCCCGATTATGGAGACGGGAAAACCCTTGGCCAGAGTACGAAACTCCGCGAGCTTTGACGTATTGTGGGAAGCGAGAATAATGTTCATAGAGCGTCCATCAAAGTGCTAGAAAATCAGCGAGGGCAAAGACCGCTTTGCGAACGGTCTCCTCTTCGAACGGTGAAGGATAACCTGACTCCAGCAGACGTTCGGTCGGTTCAATTCCTTCGCGTACATTGAGCAACCTGAGCATGCTGTGTTCCAGATCTTGATGCCGCTTCCCGAGCGGGAGCACGCCAAGGACGGTGATAAGTGCGATCGCATCGGTAATACCCGATAGCGGTGCCGACCAAACGGAGGGCGAGTAGAGCCATACGTCATCGAGCGGAAAAAATCCCGGACTCATTTCCGACGTCCCTTGCACACGGTAGCGCTTTGCAATTTCGCGCCAAGCATGCTGAAAGACATTCATATCGGATATGCGGGCTTTTGCGAGAAATTCCTCCATCTCGTCGAGCGCACAAACGAGCGGCAACCGCAAGAGCAGCTCGGTCAATCCGTACTCGCGCGCGTACATCGCCATGGGTCCGTAGAATGTTCCCCAGGCACTTTGCGAAAGGAACGACAAGGAATGCCCTGCGATCTTTTGTGATAGCGATACGTTGGCATTCGGAAGCGTGTAAACACCTTTTGACGACTTCGACTGTTCGAAGAGCAGACAACCCGTTTCGTAAAAGAGCAAATCCGCAGCGATTTCCTGCGGAACGGCATCCATCAAAAGATATGACTCATCGCTTCTCGGATCGTGCGATCGCAGCCAGCGCGTTCCACTTGAATACGAGGGGTAAAAGGATGCATCACCGTCATCGTCGGCGTACGGGAGGACACCCAGCCGCAAGGCGCCGCGATTGAGCATCGATTCAAACACGGGCGCTTGCGCCTCACAGACGTATCGACACGCGTCGACAAACGTTTTCTCCAGAGGAAAAGCCTGTCTGCTCAAGACGGGGACACCGAAGTCTGCAGGGAACATAAGATCCCAAGGTTCCGGCTCCTCGATCGCCAATCTCTTCCATTGCAATCGGTGTACTTGAGATGTGAGAGGCGAAACGTATTCTTGAATAAGCAGGCGGAACATGTGGACATTAGAACGAAATGCGTCGGTCAGACCGGCACGGCGCGTCGAGAACTCATAGAAGTTTTTATAGCCTGCTTTCTCACCGATCAAACGGCGGAGCATATGCAGCTCGAGAAATTGATCGATCATCTCGGCTTTGCTCTTATTTAGTTGAGTGATCAATGAATTGTACGCACGTGCGCGTCGATCGCGAGATGCAGATTGAAAGTGAAGCCTCACCTCTCCACTGATCAGACCATGATGCTTTGTTGACAAAGAGACGTTCTGAAAGCGTCTCATTTGAGCCTCAACAAGCTCTCTCTCCAACGTCAGATGCGCGACCAAATTTTTTGAGAATGATGAAGCGAGTCGATCGGCATCGGCAAGGTACGTCTTATTGACGAACGCTTCAAGTCTTTTACCTTTCGATGAACGAGACATCGTCGCAAAAAGATCCGCCAGCTCGGAATACGCGATCAACTTGGCATTTCCGTACTTGTCATTCAAGTCACTGAGCGACTGATTGTGCGGGAGATAAAAAGAACGAATGCGGAGTTCATCTTCGCCCGATTCAAGTTTCCGCAACAGGTCATCGATTTCATGCAAAACGGCATGCAGATCATCGTCCGTGACGGCGAAACGAAATTGTCTGCGCGCGGACCTGGCAATCTTTGCGACTTCATCCCTATCGGGCAGGATAGGCAGCGGTTTTTCAAGGATCCATGTCGGGATATTCTCCTGCATGCGACACCTCACTACATCTTCTCGACCGGCTCGATACCCGCAATGCGCAGGCCGGCTGAAATCGTCCGCCCGACAGCCCGCGCCAACACCAGCCTTGCCGCGCCGAGCGCTTCATTTTCGGCGCGCAATATATGCGCATTGTGGTAAAACGCATTAAAAGAACGCGCAATCGCCATGACCTGCCGTATCATGACGGACGGTTCATACGACTCTCTCGCAGAATCGACCGCCTCGGGAAAGCGCGCTATTTCTTTGAGAAGTTCTTGCTCATCGTCCGAGACAAGCAGGCCGAGTTCCTCATTACTGATGTGTTCTGCGCGCTCAAGTAAACTCTCGGGTGCTTTCCGCTCCAAGCTGGCGCAGCGCGTTACGGTATAGAGAAGGTAAGGAGCCGACTCGCCCTCAAAATCGAGCACATCTTCCCACGTGAAGATGATATCTCTCTCGCGCCCGTTCCTCAGGAACGTATAGCGCACTGCCCCGACGCCGATCTTCTCCGCAATCTCATCGATCTCGGACGACTCCATGGTCGGGTTATTCGCCTCAATGATGGCGCGTGTCTTCGCAACGCTCGTATCGAGCAAATCTTCGAGGATGATCACATGGCCTGTACGCGTCGAAAAGGCGCCGTCCGCGAATTTTACCGTCCCGAATGCGACGTGTACATTGCTCTCAGGATTCGGGAAACCCATCTTCTCCATGACGGCAAAGACTTGATTGAAGTGGTTCTTCTGCGGAATACCGACGATGTAGACGTTCCTGTCGAAGGCGTATTCACGTTTGCGGTACAGAATCGAAGCGATGTCGCGCGATGCGTAAATTGTCGAGCCGTCACTCTTCAGGATGAGACATGGGTTCAAACCAAATTCTTCCAGATCGACAACTTGTGCGCCTTCGCTTTCTACGAGAAGATTCTTCTCCCTTAGTTCGTTCACAACATCGGGAATCATCGGCGAATAGAAACTTTCACCGTTCGTGTTGTCAAAGCGGATGCCGACGCGCTCGTAAATCCTGTTAAACTCTCTCAAGCTGACATCGCGAAAGTGTTGCCACAGAGCCAATTCTTCTTTGCCGCCTTGTTCCAAGCGCCCGAAAGCGGCCCGCGCCTCGTCTTCAAGCTCCGGCTTAACTTCCGCGACTTCATGGAACTTAACATAAATGCGCGTCAATTCATCAATCGGCGACGCCTCCAACGCATCGGCATCACCCCACAGATTCCAGGCGATGATCAACTTCCCGAATTGCGTCCCGTAGTCGCCGAGATGGTTGAAGCGTTCCACCTTATAGCCGCCGTACTCGAAAAGATTCGCGATTGCTTCACCTAAAAACGTTGAAAAACCGTGTCCGACATGAAAGGGCTTGGCGATGTTGGGCGATGAGTATTCGACAATAACCGTCTTCCCTGCCCCATCACAACTTGACCCGGGACGATCGCCGCCCTCTATCGATTCGCGAATGATCGACCGTGCGATATGATCGCGTTTAATGAAGAAATTGAGATATCCGCCCGCCGTCTCGATGCGCTCCAATTTTTCAAGCAATTCGGCTGCATCGTCACTTTCGCCCGATTCAAAACGCACTTTTAAGTCGTTCGCAATATCGTGAGGCGATTTTCTAAATCTCTTGGCGAGTCGAAAGCAGGGAAATGCGATGTCGCCCATCTCGGGGCGCGGCGGCGATGAGAGATTCATCACAACGTCAGCGGCATCCTCCTCAAGAAATGTCGCAAGTGTGACGGCGATATCATTGATTATTCTCATGAACTAATATCCTTCATCTATGCCTGTAACAAGGTCTATCCGAAGTGCAACAACACACTCGTCAATCGAGACTGCCCCAAAGCGGTGCAGGGTAAACACCTTGATCGACGAGTTCCCTGAGAGCGGCGACGACGATAGGCTTGTCTTCTCTGTTCGTTACACCGAACCAGCGATCCTCGACCGGGATGGCGCGTACAGTGATACCGCGCGTCCTCGTATGGGCGCCGACAATTTCCGGAAGGAGATACTCGCATTTTAACGGATCATCCGTCAGCGCCTTCTCCAAAAAAACTGCAAACTCTTCCTCAATACGGTCCAGAAACGTTCGCGGAAAACCGAAGAAATTCATCGAAACGAGCGTATCGCGCGCGAGCGGATGAAACGTCTCGCCATCATCGAGGGTATAGCGCGCCCCGTCACCGTCACGAAAGATTTTCTTCAGCTCAGTCAGCCCAATCAGGTTGTTATCAGGTGTAATCTCACTGACGCCTCTTGAGACCGAACCGTAATCCGATAACGTCTCGTGCAAGGGCCAAAGACAGATGCCGTATCTGTCATCGCCGACGCCGTTCGTCTCATCAGTCAGGAATCGGTACAGCCTCTCGTATGCGCTCGGCCCATAGTAATCATCGGCATTGATCACCGCAAACGGACCGTCGATTAGGGAAGCGGCGGAAAGCAAAGCATGGCCCGTCCCCCAAGGCTTCACTCTGCCTTCGGGCACTTCGTACCCCGGCGGCAGATCGCCGAGCTCCTGAAAGGCGTAGGTGTAACACACACGGTCCTTTAATTTCTGCCCGATTAACTCATCGAATTCTTTCTCGAAGTCTTTTCGGATCACAAAAATGACTGAATCAAACCCGGAACGGACTGCGTCAAAGATAGAATACTCCATCATGATTTCACCATCGGGACCGACGGAATCGAGTTGTTTCAATCCACCGTAACGCGAACCCATTCCCGCAGCCAATATTACAAGCGTAGGCGCCATTGAAGTAACCTCCGTATTATTATCTAATAAATCGTATCAATCATAACACGCCTCGCCAAGTCGCGAAGATAAACACAGCCGCCGATACTCAATATATATCGGCGGCTGCATGTCATGTGGTACACCATCGGGGATTCGAACCCCGGACCCACTGATTAAGAGTCAGTTGCTCTGCCAACTGAGCTAATGGTGCGAGCACCAGGTCATTATAAAAGCAGGTTCGCTCTTTTGTCAAAGATCAAATTCTACTTTTGCCTTGGCAAAACATTCAAGCACGAAGTCGAGCTCTTCCTTCGTATGACCCGCAGAAATTTGTGTGCGGATGCGAGCCAAATTCCTCGGGACGACGGGGAACTTGAAGGCGACGACATAGACGCCGAGATCCAACAGATAATCGGCGACTTCAATCGCCTTGACGGCATCGTAAATCATGACGGGAACGATCGGATGCGTACCGGGAATGACATCAAGCCCGATGCGCTCGACGCCATCTCTAAAATAGCGCGTGTTCTCGTTGACGCGATCAATAAGATCGGTATCGCGTTGTAAAAGCTCCAACACCTTCAGCGATGTCGACGCAATGGCGGGAGCGAGCGTATTCGAGAAAAGATACGGACGGCTCTTCTGGCGCAACCAGTCGACGAGAGGCTTCTTTGAGAGCGTGAAGCCGCCCGACGCACCACCCATGGCCTTGCCGAGCGTACTCGTCATGATGTCGACGCGCCCCATCACGTCACAGTGTTCAGGCGTACCTCTTCCCGTCCTTCCGACGAATCCGGACGCATGCGAATCATCAACCATCACAAGCGCGTCGTACTTATCCGCCAAATCACAGACGGCCTTCAAGTTGGCGATGATACCGTCCATTGAGAAAACGCCGTCAGTCGCGATCAGCTTGATGCGCGAACCGGCTTTATCGGCTTCCTTGAGGCGCGCCTCGAGCTCGTTCATATCGTTGTTTCTGTAAATGTAACGCCGCGACTTCGTAAGCCGAACGCCGTCAATGATACTTGCATGATTGAGCTGATCGCTGATGATCGCATCATCCGGCCCCAAGAACGATTCAAAGAGACCTCCGTTGGCATCAAAGCATGACGAGTAAAGAATAGCGTCTTCAAATCCGAAGAATTTTGCCAACTCACTTTCGAGATCCTTATGCAGCTGTTGCGTGCCACAGATAAAGCGGACCGAAGACAGCCCGTACCCCCAGCGATCATAACTCTCGCGGGCAGCTTTGCGAAGCTCTTCATTGTTGGCGAGACCGAGGTAGTTGTTGGCGCACATGTTGATGACGCCTTCCCTCTCAGTCGTATCGATACGACTTCCCTGCGGAACGGTTAAGATACGTTCCTCGCTGTAAACACCCGAAGCTTTTAGCGCCTCGAGTTCATCTCTTATAATTCTCATTCCTGTTTTCATATGACTTCCTCCCTCATCGTATACGGAGACCGGTTACTGCCTCTCATACGAAAGTATCCCTCCGTTCATTATGCATCTCATTCGATCCTATACACAACCATATTCCTGTTCATCGCTATGTCGGAAATGTAGCTTGCCGTCGTGAAGAAGACGACTTGCTTTCCCGTCTCGAGTGCCCACTCCTCAAGCGCATTGACGAGTTCTTCCATTTGCGAATATTCCGACGGAATGGCCGGATCCATGAAGAGAAGCGGCGAGCCCTCCGGCATGGTTGACAACCGCTGCGTCGCCCAGGCGAGCCGGAAAGCGAGATAATTTTGTTCTGCCGATGTCTGTTTAAAGACATCGGGGTCAATTGAGACAGGCGAGGCATAGGGGCTGATCGCATGCTCTAAAAAACCCGGTCTCCTAACCCTTTGTACGGGAGAATCGAGGGGCATCATCGGAAGCGTATCACCCGTCCTACGCCCCGACATTCTGCCGACGTAGCGGACCGATTTAGCCATGACGGTCATGATGTCGTCTATTTCATGCCACGTTTCCAACACCTGATCAAGCCAAGCGATCGATTTGCTAAGTTTGGAAAAATCATTTTCCATCTCAGTGATGGAGCGTTCGAGCATGGCACTTCTGTTCCTCAGGCTCGTAGCCCTGACCGACGACTCCCTCGAAAGAGCGAGCGTCTTATTTGTCTCCTTAACGAGCGCGTTCTTCTCATTAATTAGACGCGCAATCTCCACACGCTCCTCCGAAATCTGTTTTGCCCTCAGAGGATCGTAATGCAGCTGTAACGTTTTCACGCGATTTTGCCTACCGCTCTCGCCCAGTGGGTCGAATTCCCTGCCGCCATAAAGCTGTTCACAGACATTCTCATATTCGCGAACCATATCTTCGTCCGAGCGACCGTGCTTTAGATCTGCGATTCTCCTCAATAGATCGGCTATCGCCTCATTGTGACTGGCGCTCGTCTCACGTTGTTTCGACAACGTCTCGATGATGTCGTCAATCTCATGTATCTCGCTCGGGCCGGCATACTTCTTGATCATTCTGAGCAGGTCCTCGTTCAAACGATGCAGTTGACGCTCGGCCGTTTCGATCTTTATCTCGTACTGCGCCACATCACGGTCCAAAACATCAATCGCTTCTTCCGTCTCATCGAGTTTTGCTCTGTCATGCAGCATGATTTGATCTATTTCACTGATACGCGAACGCAGCTCCTCCTTGCCCGCATGCGCTGATGAAATTGTCCTTTCCTTCTGCCCGATTTTGTTGCTAATAGGCCCGTACAACAAGATTGCCAACAGCCCAACGACAGCGAGCGCGATCAATATTATGCCGACCGTTTTAACGATCGAAACAAGAAGCAATCCGCTTGCCAACGCGAGCAATGAAGCAAGTAAGGAAAAATGAATGATTGACGGGAACGGGCGAGTTTTCGTTATTTCTTCAGCGGGCAAGCCGTAGTTCAACAGTTTTTCGCTTTCCTCATCGGACTTTAACGCTAAGTACTCGTATTCATCGAGCAGGCCATCACGAAGCTCCTGGTTTTTCCTCATGCGGTGCGAAAGCAGAATGCGCTCTTGCTCCAGTTTCGCCTTTTCCTCACGGCGAAGCTGCGCAGCATCATGCAATGCGAGAACGTCGCGTTTGACCTCCGCCGCATTCCCGCGCCACTGGGCGAGTGCCGTCAGTTCGTGTACCGTAATATCGTGTCCAAGCTCCGTAATGCGAGATCCGTATCGCCCTTCCCTCTCTTCGATCTCTTTCAGCTCGCGCCTCAACTCCAAAAGCGTCTCATATTCAGATTTTATCTCTAGAAGTGTCATCAGCCGCTGCTCACGAGCGAGAGCGCTATCTTCTTTTTTGAGTCCCGCGATCAACTTTTCCTCTTCATCGAGTAAAGAGATGAGCTTATCATCAGGCAAAATATCACGATGGAGCGCCGTCAATTCACGTTGACACCTCTCGTAATCTGCAATCGTGGAAACAAGTTTTCCATTTCCGGTCGACTCATCGAGAAGCGCCTGTCTTAAGCGAACGAATCGCTCACGGAGATCGGCCAAGCTCTCTCGTTTCGATCTGTCCGATGCGTGACGATCGGCCAAGAGCGGCAAGTCAATCTGATGGCCGATATGACCGCCTTCGTCCCCGACGATCACCTGGCTGAAGAAGGCGACTCTCCCTTGAGAGCTCTTCTCGGACGATAAACGATAATTGCTCTCGCCTTCAGAGATGACAAATTCCCATTGATCAGCAGGACTGCGACCTAGCGCTGAGAATTGCACGTCACTGAGAGGGGGAATCTGCCGCGATAGCAAATTAGAATCGGCAACTTTATGCGTTATGAGATTTAAGTGAAGATCGGAAAACGGAGAATTGCCGACATCATCAGATTGTCCGCAGATGAACGTGACGCCTTGACTGACTGACAGTCGATGCCGCTTGAGCTCGCCGTCGCGATCATTTCGAACCAATCGCACTTCAGAAAGATGCACGAACCATACCTCCGAATAATTCCTTCTCCTATTCAATACTTTATCATGAAATCAATAGCAAGATTTATCCGCTTTAATCCGCTTTTACACACGAGCGGTCAGGCTTGACACAAAGTCGCATTCCCCTGTACAATGGCTAACGATCGCCGAAGTGGCTCAGGGGTAGAGCAATTCACTCGTAATGAATAGGTCGTGGGTTCAATTCCCACCTTCGGCTCCAAAGCGCAACCGTCGATGCTGTCTTGGCAGCATTGACGGCTTTTTTTGTCAATTTAACAATGTGACGCGATGATTAGGCCAATAGTTCGGCGAGTCGGTAGGTTGACTTTTCCTTGTACAATCCTCAAAATGCTTTCATATTTAATTTTTTTAAATAAATCATAGTGAGGAGAAAGTATATGAAACGCAAATTTTATTTCACTTTTGCAGTAACTTTGGTACTCTGTCTGGCGCTGCTGGCAGGATGTGCCGAAAAACCCAAAGAGCCGACCGGTGAAGCACCTATTAAACTGGGCGGCATTGGACCTCTCACAGGTGGCGCGGCAGTGTACGGCGTCGCCGTAGCCAACGGCCAAAAAATTGCCGTCGAAGAAATCAACGCTTTGGGCGGCATGCAGTTTGAATTGAACTTTCAAGATGACGAGCATGACAAGGAAAAATCTGTCAACGCTTACAATGCCTTGAAGGACTGGGGCATGCAAATATTGGTTGGGACCGTCACGACCAACCCTTGTGTTGATGTCGCGGCAGAAAGTTACAAAGATCGTGTCTTCACATTGACACCGTCCGCATCGTCACCGACAGTGACCGAGGGCAAGGACAACGTCTTCCAAATGTGTTTCAGCGACTTGAACCAAGGTATCGCTTCGGCGCAATACATTTACGATAATAAACTCGGTTCGAAGATTGCCATTATCTACAACAATGCCGACGCTTACTCGACAGGCATTTACGAGAAATTCATCAGCGAAGCTGAGGCTAAAGGTCTTAACGTTGTCAGCACCACAACGTTTTCAGATGATGCAGCGAACGATTTCTCCGTCCAGTTGACGGAAGCGAAAAATGCGGGCGCCGACCTGATATTCCTCCCTATCTATTATGAACCTTCCTCGCTCATCTTGTCACAGGCCAACGCGATGAATTACGAACCGAAATTCTTCGGCGTCGATGGCATGGACGGCATCTTGACGATGGAAAACTTCGACGCCAAACTGGCTGAAGGCGTCATGCTCTTGACACCGTTTGCGGCGGACGCGACGGACGAGCGAACGGTAGCTTTCGTCAAAAAGTATAAAGAGCTTTACAACGAAGTGCCGAACCAGTTTGCCGCCGACGGCTATGACACCGTCTACGCCATTTACGAAGCGCTAAAAGATAAGGACGTCACGTCCAAGACGACGGCCAAAGAATTGTGCGAGCTCCTGATTGGCGTGTTTACGAGTGACAAGTTTGTATTCAACGGCTTGACCGGTGACAATATGAAATGGTCAAAAACGGGCGAAGTTGCCAAAGCCCCGAAGGGCATGGTGATTGAGAACGGCGTCTACGTCGGAATGGATTAATTGAATACCTATAAATGGCAACAGTGTCGGAAAGGTGTTACCACCTTTCCGATGCTGTTCTGTAAATTAAGATACGTCTAATGAACTTTTTATCCTATTTAATCTCCGGCATAAGCCTCGGCAGCATCTACGCGATCATCGCTCTTGGCTATACGATGGTGTACGGTATCGCCAAGATGCTGAACTTCGCCCATGGAGACGTCATTATGGTCGGAGGTTACATGTCGTTCATGGCGACAACTAATTTCGGTTGGTCGCCAATCCTCTCCATCCTATTCGCGATGGCAGTCTGTACGTTGCTTGGAATCGTGATTGAGCAACTCGCTTACAAGCCGCTGCGGTCGGCGCCGTCTCTTGCCGTTCTAATAACGGCAATCGGCGTCAGCTATTTTCTTCAAAATGCCGCGCTTCTGATCTGGTCGCCCAATCCGAAAAGTTTTACCTCGCTCGTACCCTTTGATTCATTGCGTCTCTTTGACGGCCGGTTGATTATTTCGGGTACGACCGTCGTCACGATTATTGCCTGCGCAATTATTATTGCGGCGCTGAATACCATCGTCAACAAGACAAGGGTCGGCAAAGCCATGCGCGCGGTTTCTGAAGATAAGGATGCCGCTCAGCTCATGGGCGTCAGCGTGAACAAAACGATCTCCATCACGTTCGCTATCGGAAGCGCACTTGCCGCCATAGCCGGTGTCTTGTTATGCTCCGCTTACCCGCTTCTCATGCCGACGACGGGCGCGATGCCCGGTATCAAAGCCTTTACGGCAGCCGTTTTCGGTGGCATCGGTTCCATTCCGGGGGCCTTCCTTGGCGGCATCCTTCTCGGCATTATTGAAATACTCGGCAAGGCCTATATCTCGACCCAGTTATCGGACGCGATCGTGTTCGCCGTATTGATCATCATCTTGCTCGTTAAACCGACCGGTCTGCTCGGCAAAAGAGTATTGGTCAAGGTGTAGCCATGAAACGTTTACATTTGCGTTTACGATCTGATCTCGACAATTGGCTTACGTACGGCCTCGTCGTCGTCTCCTATGTCGTTATGCAGATATTGATCTCCGGCGGCAACATCTCCTATGCCCTTCAAGGTCAGCTCGTCCCGATTACAGCCTACATCGTAATGGCCATCTCGCTGAACTTGACTGTAGGCGTTCTCGGCGAATTGAGTCTGGGGCATGCCGGCTTTATGAGTGTTGGCGCCTTCACCGGAGCCTTTGCCGCCACATTATTCGAGTTTCTGTCCGAAACGACTCAGGTGGAGTGGCTCGGTGTCGCTCTTAGCATGCCGTGGCTGCGCCTTGGGCTGGCCATGCTTATCGGCGGTATCTTTGCCGGAATCTTCGGTTTTCTGATCGGTGTCCCCGTTTTGCGACTCGAAGGCGACTACCTGGCGATTGTTACACTCGCTTTCGGTGAGATTATCAAGAACGTGCTAAATATTCTCTACGTCGGTTACGACGCAAATGGCCTCCGCATCAGCACAGAAAGCGCCAATGCGCTACAACTTGGAGACGGCGGCAAGATTATAATGAACGGCCCTATGGGCGTCGTCGGTATTACGAAACTATCTACTTTTACTGCCGGTTTCATCCTGATCCTGATTACGTTATTTATAGTCCTTAACTTGGTTAACAGTAGGGCGGGACGCGCGATCAAGGCCGTCAGAGATGATAAAATCGCTGCAGAGTCGGTCGGCATCTCCGTCTGGCGTTATCGCATGATGGCCTTTGTCACCTCGGCGACGCTGGCCGGGGCGGCCGGCGCTTTGTTTGCGCTCAATTACTCAAGTGTAGTCGCCCGCAAATTCGACTTCAATACGTCGATTCTCATCCTTGTGTTCGTCGTTTTGGGCGGCATGGGCAACATCCGCGGTTCGATTATCGCCGCGACGGTCCTGACCGTTTTGCCTGAGGTTTTGCGCGCCTTTAATGAAGTCCGTATGCTCGCCTATGCGGTAATTTTGATTCTTGTCATGTTGATCAGAAACAACTCGTCGCTTCAACATCTTTTCCAAAAAATCGCCATTTGGCGGCGTAATAACAACCTGTCAAACGGCGTGAAGGGAGATAAGACATGATGAGCGACATGAGACAAAAGACAAAGATGGTGCCGTTGCCGAGCCAAGCCATCATCCCCGAGCGTGACACTACACAAACACCGATTCTCGAAGTCCACCGACTCGGTATCAATTTTGGCGGCCTTGTGGCAGTCGAAGATTTTAATATTGCCGTCGGACGCACCGAAATTTGTGGCCTGATCGGTCCGAACGGCGCCGGCAAAACAACTATTTTCAACTTGCTTACGAAAGTCTACCAGCCGACGAGCGGCGCGATCTTGCTCGACGGCAAAGACACATCAAACATGAATACGGCGCAGATAAATCAAGCCGGTGTCGCACGGACGTTTCAAAACATCCGACTCTTCCCCTCTTTGTCCGTTGAAGACAATGTCAAAATCGGCTTGCACAATCAAGTCAAGTACACCATGGCCACCGGTATTCTGCGTCTGCCTCGTTTCTTTTCCGCCGAACGCCGTGCCAGAGAACGCGCCATGGAATTACTCGATATTTTCGACATGACGCATCTCGCTTCTTACCGCGCCGGATCGTTGCCTTACGGCGCACAGCGCAGACTCGAATTTATTCGCGCACTGGCCACCAATCCGAAACTTCTCTTGTTGGATGAGCCTGCCGCCGGCATGAACCCTTCCGAGACGGAGGAGTTAATGAGTAATATCGAGAAGATTCGTGACCAATTTCAGATCGCCATCATGCTTATCGAGCACGACATGCGACTTGTCATGGGTATCTGCGAAGGCATCGCCGTACTCAATTACGGCAGGATCATCGCCAAAGGCACACCGGAAGAAATTCAATCAAACCCACTCGTGATTGAGGCGTACCTCGGCAAAAAGAAAGGAGATCAAAGATGCTGAACGTGAGCGATCTCCAAGTTTTTTACGGCAATATCCACGCCATCAAAGATGTCAGTTTTCATGTTGAAGAGGGTGAAATAGTAACTTTAATCGGAGCGAATGGCGCAGGCAAATCGACGATCTTGAATACGATATCGGGGCTGATCCGCCCAACCGTGGGCACAATTGAGTTTCTCGGAAAAAGTATCGTCAACATGAGCCCGCACAAAATCGTGCGCAATCGATTGGCGCACTGTCCCGAAGGGCGCCGTCTCTTCTTACAGATGAGCGTGAAAGAGAACCTTGAAATGGGCGCGTATACGCGCGATAACGACGATATTGAGGCGGAAATGGAAGATGTCTACAAACGTTTTCCCATTCTCGAAGAACGACAGAACCAGTTGGCCGGTTCGCTTTCGGGCGGCGAACAGCAGATGCTGGCAATGGGACGCGCGATGATGGCTAAACCGTCATTATTGATGCTCGACGAACCCTCAATGGGCCTTGCCCCTATTCTCGTTGAGCAAATTTTCGACCTTATCATAGAACTTAACAATGACGGCACAACTATTCTGCTCGTTGAACAGAACGCCCTGATGGCACTTTCTATTGCCGATCGCGGCTATGTTCTGGAGACGGGTTCGATCGTCACGACCGGGAAATGTACCGATCTTCTAAACGATGAACGAGTAAAAAGAGCTTACCTCGGAGGTTGAACCATATTATAAAACGAAGTATCAATAACTAATACCGTCAAGGAAAAGCCGTCGATACAGTTTACCGTACCGGCGGCTTTGTTCGTTGTCCCATTTGAGATCGCAAGCCAAGCGAGATACAACACTCTTAAACGCTGACCGCAACTAAGCATAGCCTCTATTTCACGTTGCTGTACTTAACCTCCGCTCCTCGGAAGACGAGGACACCGACGACGATACTCATGACAATCACAATAGAGCTGGCAATGACAAAATTGCCAAAACTTTTCATCAGCCAATCGACAGCGTAGATAAAGGGCTTTGCGAGAGTAATGGATAAGACTTCCAGTTTCTCCAGAGAGATTCTGTCTAAATAATGTTGAAAAACACCGATCACCCCATTTAGAAAAATGACGCCAAAGGGTACCCAAAAAATGATCCTACCGATCCAGTTTAAACGGTAATTGATCGCACTTACCGTGAGTCCGGCAAAATAAGATTCGATATATAGAAATAAGAGCATGACAAATGTCCGTCCTAAACCGGGCAGTCCGCTCATCTTCACCCAATTCGGGATCAGGTCGAGGAAGCTAGGCAAAAAGTTACCTAGCGCAGAACTGATCAATTGCATGACGAAAGAGAATATGCTGACTGCAAAACTCGTAAAAAGCCCGAAACATAAGCCCTCGACTATAAATGCCTTTGTCATCGTCGATTTGGGTATTTGATTTTGCGACATGAACAAATAATCTTCCCGAAAGCTGGCCACGCCGGCGATTAGACAGGCAAGCCAATAGACTCCTTCAATACCTCCGACTTTCACTGTACTACCGAAAAGAGTAAGAATGAAACCGACAAGGTAAAGTGCTGTCATCACGCCAAAGAAACTGAGAAAGAACTTCTTATAGTCACGAGCCAGAACTTTGACCGCACTAAGAAGCAATGATTGATTTTTATGATTCGTCTTCATACGAGCCTCCTCTTATCGAGATTCATGCTGTAAGCGATGAAAATATCCTGCAGACCTGCTTGGCTAACCTTGATTCCCGAAGGTAAATCCGGAGCATCAACTGTTCGCTTCACAAGCAAGGAAGTGAATCCTATGTCCTCTTTTTTCTCGATGACCGTGAAAGCGTTCTCAATCTGTTTCAGTTGCTCCGATGGACCGACCAGATAAACGTGGGCCCCCAAAAGCTCTTCCAAACTTTCTTCCAGAACAATCCGACCGCGATCAATAAAGATGACTTCTTCAAGCAAGTTGCTGATTTCGTCAATCAAGTGAGTAGATAGAACGATCGTATTTTCCTCTTCTCGGTAAATACGCAGTATTTCGTTGTAGAGCAACTCTCTGTTGACGGCATCATGCCCGAGTGTCGGCTCATCCAAGAAAATAAAACTCGCTCTCGTCTGCAAAGCTACAATCGATCTGACAATGGCGAAGTGACCTGTCGACAGTTGGTTGAGTCGCTTCTTCTCATTGACGCCGAAATCCTTCAGGACCCGTAACGCCTCCTCCAGATTGAATCTCGGATAGAACTGACTCGTGAAGCAGCAAAGTTCCTTCACCTTGACCAAATCAGGCATTGTCTTTTCCGGCTCGGAAAAATACAGGTCACGCGAAGTAAGATCATTCAACGTCTTCTCACCGTCATACAGAACGTGGCCGCCTGTCGGCCTTATTCGATCGGCGATGACCTTGAGCAGAGTCGACTTGCCTGCTCCGTTCCGTCCCAAAAGACCGTATATCGTTCCCGCCTTGAGTTCGAGATTAATCTCGATTAAGGCACGGACATCACGATAGTTTTTTGATACATCACATACCTTAATTGTCTGCATCGTCTGCCTCCTTAATCCAACGGATAAGATGATCCGGAGAAATATCTAACTGCCTAGCCTCTTTGATAAGGGGAAGTAAAAAATCTTCCTTAAAGGCAGCCCGGCGTTTCTTCTTCAGCATTTCGCGAGCTCCTTCTTTGACAAAAATACCGATACCGCGTTTCTTGAAACAAAAGCCCTCATCGACCAAAGCATTCACCCCCTTTCCTGCTGTAGCGGGGTTAATTTGAAAGACCCTGGAAAGCTCCGTCGTCGACGGTATCTGCGTTTCTTCGGCGAAGGTCCCGGCAAGAATGGCATTCTCAAGACCTTCCTGTAATTGCAGGTAGATAGGTCTTTGATCCTGGCTGTTCAGCTTCATAGGCACCCCCTTTCTTACTTCGCTGGTTAATTACTCAACTAATTAACCGGCTAAGTCGATTGTACTTGTCAAAAATCGGCGCGTCAAGACCTCTTTTGTGAAATTTATGTAAAATCAACGCAAATCGTCCGGGAAATTTGATGCACAACTTGTGTGCATCGGGAGGTTTATGATGCGCAATATCTGCGCTATTACTATTCCGGCTATACGTCTAATAGAAGAAACTGACCAAATATATGTCGCAATACTCGATAAACTGAAACATTGAAACTCAAAGGGGGCGTTGTTCAAAACGCCCCTTTCTTTCACTCGGAAAACTTTACGTTGCCAACGCTCAATCAACATCCTCGAGCAGTTCTCGGGCGCACGCCGCGATACGTGACGGCGTAAAGCCGAACTTCTCGAACAGCACGTTACCGGGAGCAGAAGCGCCGAACCTGTCGATCCCGATCACTTTTCCGTCGAGACCCGTGTACCGATGCCAGGAAAGCGATGTCCCCGCCTCAACGGCGATACGCTTCCTAAGCGCCGTCGGCATTACAGACTCCTTGTATGCCGCATCCTGCTCCTCGAAAACCTCCATCGAAAGAACAGATACGACGCGCGCGCTAATACCTCTCTCTTCAAGCATATCCGCGGCGGCAAGCGTCACAGGCAACTCGGAGCCTGAAGCCATCATGAGCACGTCCGGCTTCCCGCCTCCGTCTCGGACGACGTATGCGCCGCGCAGCGCGTCATGAGCGGATGTCTCCTTCGAAGAGATGCTCTGCCGCGACAAGAGTAGAGCTGAGGGCCCTTCATTCATCAGCGCCATATACCACGCCGCCGCCGTCTCAAAGCGGCCGGCAGGGCGGTAGACTTTCATACCGGGAATCGAACGCAGCATCAGAAAGTGTTCAATCGGCTGGTGCGTCGGGCCGTCTTCACCGACCCCGATACTGTCATGCGTCAAGATGTAGATCACCGGTTGCCGCATAAGAGCCGACAAACGAAGCGCGCCCTTCATATAATCGGAAAAGACGAGGAATGTCGCGACGTATGGCCGCAGCCCACCGTGCAGCGCAATTCCGTTCGCCATCGCCGCCATCGCAAACTCGCGAACACCGAAGTGAATTGTTTGACCTGCCGGATAATCTGCCGAAAAGGATTTTGCATCCTTGATCGACGTGTTGTTCGAGGGAGCCAAGTCGGCACTGCCGCCGAAGAGGAAAGGCGTTTTCCCCGCGACAAAATTGAGCACTTTTCCCGATGAAGCGCGCGTCGCTTCATCGCGATCGAGGACGGTGAGAAGCTCGTCTAAATCGAGCGTCAAATCGCGGCGATTCAACGCGCGGTCAAGCAATTCCGCGCGATCGCGGTTGGCTTCGGCCCAAAGGTTGTAAACCTCATTCCAGGCCGCCTCCTCCGATGCCAATCTCTCCGTCACCTCATGTAGATATATTCTAATCTCGTCGGGAACCTCAAAGGGAGCAAGTGCAGTCGGCCATCCGAGTGTCTTTTTCGTCTTCACGATGTTTTCTTCTCCGAGCGGAGACCCGTGGCTCGAAGCGGAACCTTCTTTCGGTGAACCGTAACCGATCTTCGTGCGAATCCGAATCAGCGACGGGCGATCCTCGCGTGTTTTCGCTTCGGTCAACGCGCGCGAGATCGCGTCGCGATCGTTTCCGTCGGGGACTTCAAGAACGTGCCACCCGTACGCTTCAAATCGCGCGCCAACGTCTTCTTTGAAGGCGAGATCGGTTGAACCTTCAATCGTGATCTCGTTGTCGTCATAGAGAACTATCAGCTTCCCGAGCTTCAGCGTGCCGGCGAGCGATGCAGCTTCACTTGCGACGCCTTCCATCAGATCGCCGTCACCGCACAGAACATACGTCTTGTGGTCAATCACCTTATGTTCCGGCGTGTTGAAACGAGCGGCGAGATGCGCCTCCGCCATCGCCATGCCGCACGCGGCGGCAAAACCCTGTCCCAGCGGCCCCGTCGTCGTCTCGACACCTACTGTGTGTCCGTACTCCGGATGACCCGGCGTCAAACTGTCCCACTGACGAAACGATGCGAGATCCTCCGTCGTCAACCCGTAGCCGAAAAGATGTAACAGCGAATAAAGGAGCATCGAACCGTGACCGGCTGACAGCACGAAGCGGTCGCGGTTCAGCCATTTCGGATTGGCCGGGTTGTGTTTCATGTGATGTGCCCACAGCTCATAAGCCATCGGCGCCGCCCCGAGCGGCAACCCGGGATGGCCGGACTTTGCCTTCTCGATCGCATCGATCGACAACACTCGTAATGCTTGAACGACGCGATCATCCATTCTTCTATTCCTCATTGCCTTTGTCTCCTCACATAGATTCTTTTTCGTCTTGTCTCAGATGACAATTCTTATATTTTTTCCCGCTGCCGCACCAACATGGTTCGTTACGACCGGGGACTTGTTTTTTTCTGAACGGTGTGGCCGAAACAGCGTCACCGCCCTGCGCCTCTGTATGAACCGGTTGAGCGGGCGCAGCCGCCTTTGTTCCTGCCGCCGATGCTGCTCGCGACCACCCGCTCGATCCCCTTCCCTCAAGCAACTGCGTCGGTACGCGTCGCTTCGGTGCCGGGTCCTCCGCCGTCAACCTTGCCCTCATGATCAGGCGCACGGCATCGCGCTGAATCGCTTCATTCATCGCTTCGAACATGTCAAACCCTTCGCGCTTATACTCGACGACGGGATCGTGTTGCGCGTAACCGCGCATGCCGATGCTGTCGCGCAGATCATCCATGAGGTCGATATGGTCCATCCAATGTCTGTCGACCGCATGGAGAAGTATGATGCGTTCAGCTTCACGGAGCAGCTCCGCCGAACCGAGTTCTTCGCCGCGTTCTTCGTGACGCGTCAAGGCGTCGTCCTTTAAATCAGCCGCCAACTCGTGTCCGTCCATGTCCTTTTTCGACGAAACAAACCGCGTAAGAGAAGGCAGTGGCCCGAACATATCGTTGACGCGCGTCACAAACGCCTCTCTATCCCAGTCGGCAGTCCTATCGGAGACCGCTAGGAAATCGCCAAGCGTCGCGTCCATCGTCTCGGAAATGATCCGTTGATAATACGGATGCAAATCATGCCCCTCCAACACGTCACGGCGCTGTTTGTAGATAAGGTTGCGCTGCGTATTCATGACGTCATCGTATTCGAGGACATTTTTCCGAATGGCAAAGTTCATACCTTCCACACGCCTTTGAGCCGATTCAATCGTTTTCGTCAAAAGCGGGTGCGCAATTTCCATATCCTCCTCAACACCGAGAGAGGAGAAGATGCGATCCATACGGTCGCCGCCGAACAGGCGCATCAGGTCGTCCTCCAAAGAGAGATAAAACTTTGAATAGCCCGGATCACCTTGACGACCGGCGCGGCCGCGGAGCTGATTATCAATACGCCTCGACTCATGTCGTTCCGTGCCGACGATGCAAAGTCCTCCCGCCTCGATCACGCGGCGTTTCTCTTCTTCAATCTCCTCCGAAAAATGTTTCTTCAAAGAGGCAAAGAGAGAGCGCCCCTTCAGCACGACCTCATCATCCGTCACGTTGTACGCCGTCGACTGCTCGATCAACTCTTCGTCATAACCTTGTTTGCGCATTTCCTGCCGCGCCAAAAACTCCGGATTACCGCCGAGCAGGATATCGGTTCCGCGACCTGCCATGTTCGTCGCAATCGTCACGGCGCCGAACCGCCCCGCCTGTGCCACAATCTCCGCCTCGCGCTCGTGGTGACGTGCGTTCAGAACGTTGTGTCTGATCCCGGCTCGCGTGAACAATTTCGACAAGATTTCACTCTTTTCGACAGAGACCGTTCCGACGAGAACGGGTTGCCCCGTCTCGTGAATCGCGCTGACATCTTCCAAGATCGCACGGAATTTGCCGGCTTCCGTCTTGTAGACAGCGTCAGGATCGTCTTGTCGGATCATCGGGACATTCGTCGGAATAGCGACGACGTCGAGATTATAAATCTCCCTAAATTCGTTCTCCTCCGTCATCGCGGTTCCCGTCATGCCGGACAGTTTATTGTACATGCGGAAGTAGTTCTGGAACGTGATCGTCGCGAGCGTCTTGTTTTCTTCTTTAATCTCGACGCCTTCCTTCGCTTCAATCGCCTGATGAAGCCCGTTGCTGTACCGACGCCCGTACATCAGGCGACCCGTAAAGTCGTCGACGATGACAATCTCGCCATCGATGATCACGTAATCGCGGTCGAGATGCATCGTCCCGCGCGCTTTCAAGGCGTTACTGATGTGGTGATTGATCTCGTAATTCTCCTGATCGGAGAGATTGTCGACACCGAAATAGCGCTCCGCCTTTTTGACGCCGCGCTCCGTCAATACGGAACTTTTCGCCTTCTCATCGACAATGTAATCGGCATCCGACTCGATCTCCCTGAGTTCTTCCGTCGTACGCATCGCCTCTTTTTGGATGATCAGTTTAGGCGTCAGACCTTTTGCAAAATCACTCGCACGCTGGTACATCTCCGACGAGTCCGTGCCGGCGCCCGATATGATAAGAGGTGTCCTCGCTTCGTCGACGAGAATGCTGTCGACCTCGTCAACGATCGCAAAATTGAGTTTTCTCTGAACACATTGATCGAGCGACAATACCATGTTGTCGCGCAGATAATCAAACCCGAACTCATTGTTCGTCCCGTATGTCACATCGGAGGCATAGGCTGCACGCCGCGATACATTATCCAAGCCGTGCACAATCAGACCGACCGACAGTCCGAGATAGCGGTAAATTTTGCCCATCCATTCACTGTCGCGATGCGCCAAATAATCGTTAACCGTAATGATGTGGACGCCCTCACCGTTAAGAGCGTTCAAGTATGCCGGCAGCGTCGCGACGAGTGTCTTGCCCTCACCTGTCCGCATCTCGGCGATACGGCCTTGGTGGAGTATAATCCCGCCCTGAACTTGAACGGGGAAATGCGTCATACCGAGGACGCGCGTACTTGCCTCGCGCACGGCTGCAAAGGCGTCCGGCAACACATCATCAAGCACAGCGCCGTCTTTGATCTGCCTTCGGAAACGGTCGGTCGAGGAGCGAAGCTCTCCCTCCGTCATATGCGCGTACTTATCCTGCAATTCGAGAACGGCATTTACCTTAGCGCTAATTTTCCTCAATTCGCGTTCTGAATATGTGCCAAATAGAGCGTTAAATAATCCCATACTTATCCTTTAATAGATAATAAATTGCCAAAAGAGTTGAGAATCCTTCAGTTATTTATAAGAGACAGTTTTGTTCGCCTGGCCGTCCAGCACGACAATCCAAGTGAGTCCCGGATTCAAGACCAGCGTCTCACCGTTCAGCTTGAAGATCATCGGATCGCTGTGTGACTTTTTGCTCCAGGTCACGTCGTATTTTTTACCGCCCGTGAAATAAAGCGCCTTACCTGAACTGACCCAATTGATCTTGATGTGAACGCCGTTAGGCATGGTACCGTGCGGCACTTGGATCAGGAAGACATTGCCGACTTCCACAGGCTTCTTCGTTATCTCGTCGACAAGGACGGTATCGCCGTTGTATTTTAAGTATTTCTTCTTGCTCTCGTTATACCGGAACGATTCAGACGGTTTATTAAAGCGGTAATCAATGCGTACGGCCTTTTCCCCTTCGTCAGGTTGTTCAAACGCTTCTCTGATCATCAGTCCGGGAAGCGGCTCGGACAGTTCGACCGGCGCTTTTTTCTCGGAGAATGAATAAATGGATTCGGCCTTGATATACAAGTTGTGCGGCGCGACTCGATGCGACATGCGGTAAAAGAGTCTGCCCGCAGCGCCTAAAGCGTCGACTCTGCGAATCAGGTGATTGACGGGCGACTCATCAATCACCCTTCCGTTGCCGGCGTGTGTGTACAGGGCTTTATACTGAGCTGCAAGATCAAGGTAAGCAGGCCTCGCGCTTCTCACCGGTCCGAGCACGCCTTTGTCGACATCGGTGAACATCAGAAGACGCGTCGTCCTTCCTTCCGTCATCATCTGGTAGATAAGCTTAGCCTGTCCGAGCCCCGACTGCGGTCTGGCTTTTGCCGTGTTGTTGATCATGAGCGCAATCGGTACTTTTTTGTCAAAAAGATGATTCACTCCGGCCGGAACGACTTCGGGCTCCGTCGTTGTCGGAGCGGGTGTCGTCTCTATCGTGGTCAGCTCCGAGGTCGTAAAATCAACTGTCGTCCCTGACGTTGACGTCGTCGACGTTATATCATCCGGCGTCGTCTCGACAGGCTCGCTGCGAGAGCATGAGGTGAGCAAGAGACTGACAGACAAAACAATAATAATTAAATACAGTGTGACTCGTCGTTTCATTTCACATTGTTCGGAAAGAACCCGCCAAATCGCATAAAGGCGGATATTCCATTAAGCTCCTTCAATGAATTGGCAAACAGGCAAAAGACAGCTGTCCTTTTCATCGCCGTTCACTACATGTCATTCTCTCACAAAGTTCGCCCGACTGCTATCTTCCACGAAAACAATCACGAAAGCATCCTCTATGGTGGTGTGTGCGCATGGCTCGTTCCGCACTCGCGAATATCGAGCGTCACGCCCTGACGCGATGCGGCGGAACGCCAATTCGCAAGAAGCATCTCCGTTTTCCATGATATTTCATTATCGGGAATGACTAGAATCAGGCGACGGCGGCGGATGGTTCCCGGCTCCGGTCCTTCACCTCCCGCCCCCTGAAAGCTGGCAAGATCTGACACGAAACGATTGATGCGCCTCTCGACCTGTATTGGCGATGAATAGGATGGAGCTGTCCAATCCATGCTCTTGATTGATGTCGCTTCCGAACCGTCCCATGCGGCGATGACGGGATAAAATACGGGCAGATGTCCGCCGAACATTCTCTTGAACACGTTTCCGCGCTCAAAATTGCTCAGCTCCCAGATTCCGTCGCGATTCTCCTCGCCGTCCTCACTTCTCTTCAAAAAACCCGCATTCCAAATGGGCACGCGCGAGCGAATGACGTCGCGGTACTCACCTGTCGGCGCATTTTTTCTGAGAGATAAAATCAACCACACCGATTTATTTCCGTCATCGACGTCGACGGCGAGGCGTCGCTCTCCCATCGGTTTTTTCCTATTTCGCCCTTTTGCAATCTCGGTCGCCCACGTATCGACACGACTGAGAATGAAGGGCGAAGCGAGTACCGTCGCGGCAACGTCCGTCATTCCGTCAAGCGCGATGCGCGCGAGCAAATCGTTTGGAATCCACTTTCGCACGAGCGTTTCCGGCTCGTCTACCTTCTCCAAGAGATCTGCGACAGGCAATAGGAGCGAAATTTCCTTTGCCGTCTGGTCGAGGGCGTGAGAGAGAATCATCGCGTCCTGTTCGCCTTCTATGGCGATTGTAAAGACGAGCAACAGCATCAAAACGAGCGGAAATACAAGAACCGCTTCAAGCGACAGTGACGCGCGACGCTCAACGGGCATGTATTGTTCGCTATACGTATTCTCGTTCACGGCTCTACCTCGTCTTCCTCCGGAATTCGGCTAAGGAACGCGGCATCAAAGCGCACGCTCTTGGCTCCGCAATCAAGAATACAGGCGACGGATGTGTAATACGGACCGGGGTAAACACGATCGACAGCGTACGCAATTCTTCTCGCTATCTTGTCGGGCGACTGAGCGACGATCAGAATGCGAAGAAAGTCGCGGTACCTGAGTTTGAGCTCGAATTTTTTCATCCCGGGCCAAAGATCGACTTCCTCACCTTTGTTCAATGCCGCCGCGTCGACAGCGCCGAGCGCGAGGGCTGCAGCTGCCATAAGAAGCCATTCAATCGCTTCGGGGGGTATGTTGACATATCCGAGCGTGACGGCCGTTATGGTGGCGGCAATCGCGACGGCGCTCGCTTTATAACCGGCCCTGTTCGTTTCATCCGTAATGATATCCACAAAATGAATCGCAAAACGGACCGCCCCGATAAAAACAAGTGTCGCCGTCTTCGCCGTTTTCCCCTGCAGCCCCGTCGCTATCTCTTCCGCTTCGTATCTCCTCGAAACGGGGAACTTCGAGATCATTCTGCCGTCCGGCGTATAATCATCGCGCCTCAAGCCGTGTCGCATGACATAGGGAACATCGTTGTAGAAATAGGAGAGCGTATACTCGCTCAGGATCAAACGATCGAGCGCATTTTCAGGAGCGACGAAAAGCAAACTGTCGACGACGCTTCCGAACTTCTGAAGTCCGCTGTTATCAAAGGGGTTCATCTGAATCGTCTCATACGTTTCGTCTGACTCATCCGGTATCACGATGGGCGCCAGATACGTCAGCCCCTTTTGATAGACGCGACGAATTTCTTTATCCATCAGCGCTTCGTATTCGTTCTTCCATTCAGGCTCTTCATCAAAGGAGCCCAGATCGGGATCCACGACTTCGTAACCGGGCTTTAGCGCTTCCGGGAAATAGTCGGCCAGTTGAGAGACATTGACCTCGCGCCCGATCTTCTCAAGCGCGCCCATTTTGTCGAGCGCATCGCTCAAGACGGACGCTGCGGTTCGCCACGTCATGTGTCGCGCAATCGCATCTTTTAACGCCGCTTCTTCCATCAGATCGTCTGCCATCTCCAATCGCAGACGAGCTTCAGATATGGGGAGCGCGTCAGAATCGAGCGCTTTTTTAGCTTCATATTCTTTCACGCCGAAAAGACCGAACGTCCTGTACAAGTCGCGATCGTAGTGCGCGAGCGCCGTATCCGCGACAATCCTCGCGTGTCGCGCGAGATCGGCATCGGCTCTGGAGGCGCGACTGAAGTGAAGAACCTGCGAAAAAAGCAACAAAATTGCCGGCAGGACGATGCAAAAAGCGAGGCTCATCGATCCGACGCATGCGACGGCTAATGAATTCTGTCGTATGCGTCGGGAAGCATCTCGTTCGGAAACGGGTCTGAACATGCTCACGAACCGCTTCCTGAATCATGATTGATGGCGATCTTTGTTATCGTGTAAAGATCGCGTGCCAGCGATAGAGATTCCACGATCTTCTGAGGACACGTCTGCACATACGGCACTTCATACGTCTCACGCGTGATGGTTCCGTATCGACACGTGTATCCCGACTTATTCCCGATGGTTGACATAAAAGTATTGACGCACGCAGCGCGCTTCGCATGATTCGCGAGCGGCAACGCCAATCCCGTCGTCTGCGCCAAGATCGTCAGACAGCACGGTATCGCGATCATTGATTCGAGAGAAAATCCCATAACATCCACCTCCAAACCTGACGTGATTTCGTCACGGTTTAATGGTAGGTGTTTGATGTCGAAAACGTTCACGAAAGCCGGCGACAGTGACGGCATTGCTAAGACAAATTGACTTATCTAACAGAAATAATTTTAAAAACGCGAGAGATTTGACGTCGTTAAAAACGAGATGCAAGAGGGCGGCGACGGCGAATCAGCTGCGTCCCTATGCGGAAAACCCCATTGCCGCCAAGAAACGACGAGCATCCTCCGCGTTTGTAATAGCGCTGTGTCCGGGACAGACAGGTAAATCTCCTGGCATCTTGGAGAGAATACGATAGAGTCGCATGAGCGAGTCACGCATCAAGGCGTCATCTCCCGTCGCAAAGTCGGTGCGTCCCCAACTACGATCGAAGAGCGTATCTCCCGAAATCAATGCCAAAGGGACGGACTCATCGCCGTCGCGTCGATAAATCATAAAACAGGACGATCCCATCGTATGCCCCGGCGTATTGATCACATCTAAATAATATTGCCCGTCGAGTTCGATGGTGTCTCCGTCTTTTATGACGCAATCGGGTTTAACGAACGTACCGGGGCGTCCAAAAAAGATGGAGGCATTTAACGTAGAATTGTCAAGCATCGCGATGTCGCCGCCGTGCATCAAAAAAGGGACATCACTATATTCTTTTTTCCACTCGTTGATCATGCCGATGTGGTCATAATGCGCGTGCGTTGCGATCAGTTTGGAAACCGGGCGTTTTTGCTCTACTGCATCGGGACTGAGTGACGGATCAAAAAGAACTTCGCTGTCGAAACACGTCAGGACATAAACATTGCAACTACGGAACGCCTCTCGATAGAAACGGAGTTCATCAGTTATCTGATATGATTTTTTAATCATGAACGAACCAACTCGCGCCAATCGAGATCGCCTCTGCTGATGGCGAGAATGAGAATTTCCGCCGTTGCCGTATTCGTCGCATAAGGAATACTGTTCGTGTCACATGCCTGAAACATCCGATGTTGCGAATCGGGAACCGGGATGCTGGGATCCCGCAAGCATATCAAAGCGTCAATTTCGTTATAGAGAGCTATCGAGGCGAGCTGGCTGTAAACGCTGAACGCGTCTGCGGAAAAGCGCTCCAGCTTCAGTGAGGTCGCCTCTTCAATTAAACGCGCCGTGTTAATCGGTGATACGAGTTCATGTTTTGCCAGAATCTGCTGATAAGCTACGCAAAAATTTACAAGTAGTTCGTTTCTCGATGTGTCAGCCAGTAAAATAATCTTCATTTTTATACCTTTAGGGTGTCTTCGCAAACAAGAGCGAGAACCCTCCTCTCCGTCAACGAAAAGTATAGTTCCGCAACATATACATTGTATACAAATTCATCCGACGATACAAGCGATTTGTCGGATTATCGCCCTCTGTAAGTGTCAAAATTGCCCATCCGTGCGTGTGTCGGCTCAACTCCGAAATATTCACACAAGATGCGATAAGAGATGTCTGATGAATACTGACCGTATGCTCCGTCGGAAATGGCGTGCGCGATCACGATCTCCGGATCATCCGCCGGAGCAAAACAGACGAAAACGGAATTTGAGATCGGTTCCAATTTCTCGTTGAATCCCTCCGCCGTTCCCGTCTTGCACGCCACGCGATAGGGAAAGTCGTGCAAAAGGCGACCGGTGCGGTTCCCCACATCCTTCGACAAGGCGACCATCGCTTCCCGCAACATCGTCATGCTCTGATCCTTAAATCCGATGTGCACGCGCTCGATCTTTTCCGGAACAAGCACGGTTCCGTCGGGCGAAGTAATCTCTTTAATAAAATGGGGCGTCACCAGATAATTTGTAGCAAGCCCCGTCACGCCGCGAGCCATCTCCATCATCGTATAGCTGTTGTAAAACTGCCCGATCGATGTCTGACACGTATCGGCGATAAACCACCGCTGGTCTTCCGGTCTCGAGTTCAGCTGCTTTTTAACGGCGCGTGACGGTCTGATTCCGGAAACGGCGCCGCTGATGTCCAGATTAGCATTCTCCCCCAGCCCGGCTCGACGCGCCGTCTCGCTGATTGTATCGATGCCCGTCCTAACGGCATTCTGGAAAAAGTATAAGTTGCAACTCGTCGCCATCCCCTGTGCGAACGTGAGATCGCCGTGCCCCCATGTCCTGTAACATGCCCACTTGATTCCGCCTATTTCCTGATAACCGTGACACGTCCGAACCTGATCGTTCGGCGTCACCACTCCGGCCTCCAATGCCGCCATACCTGCAAAAGGTTTGAAAGTGGAACCAGGCGTATACGGCTCGGCGATCGCGCGATGGAAAAGCGGACGGTACGTCGTATCGTTTAACAGGTCGCGTACGCGTTTTGCCGCATCGGGGTCGCGCGATTGATTGACAAAATCGGACGGGTCGTAGTAGGGATAATTTGCATTGACAAGAACGGCGCCCGTTTTTGCGTCGAGAACAACTACGCAACCTCCGGGAGCCTCCATTACTCTCCCCTTATGCGTACTCCCGCGAAATTCATATACTTTGCGTTCCAGCTCTTCAAGTGCGCATTTTTGCAATTTCATATCGATTGTCATCTTCACTTCGTTCCCCGCGATCGGAAGTGAATTGATCTCTCCGGGAAACGAAACGGGCGATGTCGACTCGTCCTGCCGCCATGTTTGAAATGTCGCTAATCCGTTTATACCCCTCAAGTAGCGATCAGCCGCCTGTTCCACGCCTGTCTTGCCGATGATATCGTTGAGCCCGTATCCGACCGATCGCAACTTCGCATATTCATTCGAGGAGATCGCGCCGACGTACCCCAAGGCATGACTGACGTAGCGACTGTCATCCGTGTATCGGCGAACGTATTGCTGTGATACGATGAGTCCCGGATAACGGTAATTCTGTTCGATGAGACGTGCCGACAGCGACGCCGGTACCGATTCGGACAATGTAACCGGTTGACGATTTACGAAGAGCCAGTTGTTCTCAAGAAGTAAGTAACGCAGCTGCATGATGAGAAACGCTTCCCCGTCTGAATATAGCCTGCTTCCGGAAGCGCGGTCGGGTTCAATTTGGAAATAATCGTACAGAAGATAGTCGAACAACTCGTCAGGTTTCTCTCGGGCGACGCGTTTCTTCTGTCGAGCCGTCGTCGCTTTTTCAGGATCGACAAGGTTCAGGACGTTCGGATCTGTCTGCCAGCGCAAGACATCTTCCAATGGCCGGCGGAATACGAATGACAACGATCGATCGATCTCCAATAAATTCTCATCGCGCATTTCGGACGGCACATCGAGCCAATTGAGCAGCGGACTCCGGAAAGTACAGTCGAACTCATCAAAAAGAATGGCAACGTCGAGAAGAAAGCGATTCAACTGCGCGCTCGTCATACCGGTTGAAATAAGTGAAACGCGGTAAACGGCATCGCTGACAGCAAGAGGCAGACCGTTACGATCAACAATGTCGCCTCGCTGAGCCTCCAAAACTATTTCTCCGGCACTACCGCTTGTTTCCGGGATGCCTATCTCGCGACTGCTGAAAATCTGTAAAGAACCTGTCCTCACGAGAATAGCGAGGAGCGTCACGACGAGAACGACCGCCAACAAGGCAAAGCGATTACCTCCGGCAAAAGACAACCGCGATCGACCTTTACGTGCGCGGCTGATCGACGTATTCTGCGAAAGAATGACCGGCTCGGTTGTTTTGTCGTTCGCATTACGCACGCGACTCACCGCCCCTCATATCTACCATTCTGTCAGTGGTCTCGCGTTTTGACTTGCGCCGATAAAACGCGAGCAGAAAGTAACCTGTTAACACGAGAGCTCCGATGATGTTTGAGAGCAACTTTGCAGGATAACGAGAAAGCGCGATATGCCAAAGCAAACCGAGAGGCGTCCTCACATCTCCCATCGGTAAAAGCCAGACAAAAAACGACATCGTCATCTCGTAAACCCACGTTGTCACGATTACCAAGATCCCCCCGCGAAGCGCATACTGTTGCCAACCTTCAGCGGCAAGCCGACCTGCGAGAAGACCGACAAACATGCCCGCCAGCATACCTATGCCGTAACCTCTGCCCGCCATGTAGTCACGAAAAAAACCTGCCGCCAAACCGGTCGCGAAACCGTCGTAACCGCCCGTCCACAGGCCGGCAATCAGCGGAAAGAGAAAAAGAAAATCGGGCGATATAAAGCTGCCTGTCGAACCCTGCGACGCTTGAATAAACCCGGAGAGGAACAGACCGGGCAGATAGACGGCCAAGCGTCTCCAGATCGTCGCATCAAGGTTCATTTTCACGCTCCAAGATGACAAATACGTATTGAAGAGTATCGAAGTCACAAGCCGGCTTGATGACGCAGGTCACAACCTTCCCGTCCTCACTCGAACTTACCGAGATGACTTCGCCGATGGGGATGCCTCCCGGGAAGATACCGCCCTCACCCGACGTGACGATACGGTCGCCGACCTTAACGGGCACGCCTTCCGGTATGCTGTCGCCGAGACAGAGCCCCTCTTCACGGAGTGCGACATCGCCGCGCACGCGAAAAGACGAACGGTACGACCCTTCCACACGCGCGCTGACCGAAAACGCCTCATGCAACAATGACATCACTTTGCTTGAATACGTTTCCGAAGAGTGTACGCGCCCGACAAGCGCGGAACTTTGATCGACAACGGGAAATGAGATGTTGCCGCCCGCATCAAGACCGTGCTTGCGCCCCGCTTTAATACGCATGAGATCGTAGTAAGGGCCTATCTCATCATTGAGGACGATGGAACCGATAACCTTTGAGTCATCAAATCTCGTGATGAGGTTCAACGCGTCCTTTAGTTCATCGTACGCCCTGATCTTCTCCTGGTTCTCAATGATCTCGCGGTTAAGTTTTCCAACTTCTTCCTCAAGTTCTTCAACGCGAAGTTTCAGATCCCTGTTGTCGCCGACAGCGGTGAAAAAACCGCTCACGCCGTCGATCGCCTTACGGAATGCCGATGTTAGAGGGTCAAAGACGCGCCCGAAAAAATCTCCGAGACGCGACCGCGTCGCTCCCGGAAGAGCCGTCAATATAAATAAAGCGAGCAACGCGACGGTGACAAGCACAATCACCATCATGCGCGGGACGCGACGTTTCATCGTCATCAACCTCTCTATAGGTCAGAGTAATTTATCGGCACGAAGCGGACGTACGCTCTACTTGTAACATCTGCATCTTCCCATGCGGTAAGAGCATTATATCACTCCGTCAATCATGACTTTGAGTTCTTCGGGAGAACGATCGATCGCGATGCGGATATGAACCGTGATGTTTTAAGCACCATGACGATCTAATTAGAAAAGCCCGAGCTGTTTGAAGCTTGAGGATGATTCTGCACCGACGATAATATGGTCAAGCACAGGAATACCCATCATGTTTCCGAGCTTCGAAAACTTACGAGTCGACTCAACATCGGCTCTCGAGGGAGCGGAGTCTCCGCTCGGATGGTTATGGACGAGAA